>Ga0209947_1000587_pt1 | contig 22778 bp, 21 predicted proteins | sample SalPonR2_B_D2_MG_FD_185706 | JGI IMG/M metagenome (GOLD analysis project Ga0209947, IMG submission 185706) | Salt pond soil microbial communities from South San Francisco under conditions of wetland restoration - Salt Pond MetaG R2_B_D2_MG... ...
ACTCATGCGGTGCCGCTCTTTGAGGGGTTTCTGATCATCGCGATCGGGATTGTCTTCTTTGCGCTGATTGAAACAGAAAAGCAGATGCGGCTTGCCTTCATGCCGCGCAAGACAGACGAAAAAGGATTGAAACGTGGCTAAATGAATTAAGCCATCCGAACGCCTCGATGGTCGGCGCGTTTGATCTATCCCGGGGGTCGTTGGTACTTTGACCGCTGGTTTGCTCGTAACCAGTCCGAACTAAAGCAACCGGAGAATATGCCATTCGTTCCTGCGCGGTCGTGAGCGCGAAGATAATCGAGTGTGGCGTTAAAGGCAGGTCTGGGCCGAAAGCGGTCAAGGACTATCGGGTTGGGACAGGGTGGTTATTACTTCAGAAACGTCTCGTAAAACCAGTCGCCGGTCAGGTCGCCGAGGACGTCGCCCCAGAATTCGCCCGCTTCGGTGAAAAGCCGCATCGGGCTGTTTTCCATCCGATTCACAAGATAATCCAGTTCGCGCATGTTCCATTCGCCTGTGGCGATGCGTTGACCGACCATCTTGACCATCGTGTAGCCGCTGTCGATAGCGGTCTTGCCTGCCCCGATCGGGTTGATGGCGTTGAGGAAACGCAGCGCATAGCGCACCTTGTACGATCCTTCCAGGTCCGGGAAATAAGCGAAAAGGAGGGATTGGGCTGCGTCGATCAGCGCCGCCCACGGCACGGCGATGCCCATCACCAAGCCATAGATCTCGGCCATGCCCGGCCCAATGTCGCCCTTGCGGAAATGGTTGCCCGCCTCGATAACGGCCACAACGACACCTGCGATCACTGCGGCGCGTCCAAGGGATTTGAGCTTGGCAGCAAGCTGGGGATATTTCCCGAGGCTGCCGAGGAAGCGCGTGCCCGCGTCAATCCCCTTGGAGTTCTTCACCTGGATCAGCACCTCTGCGATCTCGCGCGCAGTGAATCCCATGCGGCGCAAGGCGACGATACCCTTCACGAAGTTCACGAATTGCTGCGACACCTGCGTGCCATAGATCGCCTGCGAGATCGTGGTGCTGGCCAGCAACTCCTTGGTAAAGGGCACGTAAAGCTTGATGAAGAAATCGATGAAATCCATCGCCGGTTGGGAATCCGGAACCTTGGCGATCGCCTCGCGCAGTTTCTCGATCTTCTCGCGCTGTGTGCCGGAATAAGCTTTGGGCAGATCGTCGGGCACGCCGCCCGCCCCGCCACCTGGACCAGTGGGAGCCATCGACATCATCGCCCATTTGCCTTCGGACGATGGATCATTCAGCGCGCCGATCGTCTTGCCCATCGGGTCGACGCGGCGGTCCGGATTACGGAACCCCAGCACGACGCTCTGGAAATCGGCGATCACCCCTTCAGTCTTGGGGCCCGAAAGGCCGTCGACCACCAGGGGTTCGCGCGGTCGGTTCATGAGATCGTTCAGACGCTGCTGTATCGCGCTGACATCAGGCTTGCTGTTCAGGCCCGCGCGGCCCACGCTACCGGTGATAAAAACGGTGCTGTTGATGGGCATGGGCCCCTCCTTTTCTATGTCTGATTGAAAAGTTTTGGTCCGGTCGAATAATCTCCGGCCGGTCTTTTAGCCGATAATTCCAAATTGATGATGATTTGAGACAAGTTTGACCGCTAATGCGATTCATTTCAAGCACGCCGGCACGGCCGCGGTGTGAGGTCCTGTCGTCGATTGCCAATGAGGCGGCATTGAGTGATTTTGGCATGCAAATCAGCCAGGCCTGACGTCCACCTCGTACACCGGTCGAGCCGCTTACGTTCGGATATCAAGGACGCTTATGGCGCACGAGTGCCGTGACACATCCAATCCCGCAAAATATCCCCTCTCTCATCTCCCTTGGTCTCTGGCGGGTGAAAAGAGCTTTTTGTCTGCCAAGGTTAATGTGGCCTATCGAAGTCATATTGTTCATTTGGAAACAATGATTTAGGCCTTAACGCGGCGCTTCTTGCGGTTGAGAAGTCAGGCGTGATGCTGCGCTGTAACGCAACCACAGACACGCAGGTCACCAGCCAACCACACCGCCGCCACCCAGAGCGACACAAACCGTGCAGAGCACATGTCTAACGCTTGTGCCGGATGCCGCCGGGCGGCTCAGTGCGGCCCGGTCGCGGCGAGGCGCGAAATGGCTTCGCCACTGATTTCCTCGCGTCCGGCTGCCCATGTGCGACGCGCTGCCGTAGCGATACGGCCCAGAATCTCTTGCGAGGGGCGATTGAGAGCTGCGGGTCGCACGCCGTCCTCGTGGAAAAGATAAAGGCGCGAGGCGAAGGTCTCGAAAGGCAGCGAGGCTTCGCCGAACCGCTCGCCACAGCCATGGGTGGAGACCACCGCACCGTCCCCCCAGTCCTGACCTGAATCGTTGTTGGGATTGTAGAAATAAACCCGCGTCTCGCCGTCCCGATCAGGCGCGACCCGCAGGATCGTGATGGCGTGCCAGCCGACGAAGCGACCGGTGGCATCGGTGGCCGCGATTCCTGCCGGCTGCGGGTGGATCACTGGCTCACCGCCGTTGTAATCCGGATGATAGGCGCTGTGAAAACGTGCCGTGAAATCCTCGATCCCGGCAAGGGCGCCCGTGGGAACATCGACGGCCACGGCACAGGCGCGGCCTACCCACCAGCCATGAAACTCGGGGTTGATCCAGATATGCGGATCGTCGCAGCGCGCGGCGCAGAGGCGGCCCATCTCGGCATAGATCCGATCAAGATGCGGCACCAGCACGACCGACACGGGATCGGCATCAAGCGGCGCACCGAGGGCTAGCCCGGCGGGGAGATCGGTGGAATTGATCGCGCGTCCCTCGAAATGCATCATCACCGAGTCGATGCGTGTCGCCTGCGCCACCAGATGCAGGAGGTAGTCCGGATCGTTCTGCGCCCACATCGCGATGGCGCGGGCCGATTGGCAGGTTGGGTTCGCGCCTTGCCCCACGCCCAGAGGCTGTCCCAGGACCTGAATGCAGCCTGCCAGCAGCAGGTCGGCGGGTGGCGCAGCGTGCAGTCCGGCCAGCGAGAGACGCTCTGCCACGGTGGGGCAGGGGTCCAGCTCCAGTTGTCGACGAAATGCCGGGGCGATTGACGGATGATGCAGGATTCCACGGTCGAGCATCAGGGACAAGCCGTACAGCGCCTGCCCGGTCTCGGGCCGCACGGCACGTCGGATAAGCTCGATGATCAGGCCACGATGCTGTTGCATGCAGTCGCGCCCCGTGGTGCCAAGGCCCAGCGTATCCGCGACCATGCCATCATGCTCGGTCTCAAGCACCCAAACCAGAAACGCGGCATGGTAGTCCGAGACCAGACCGGTGTCATGCATCGCCCGTGCCAGACCTTGCGCCTCGTGGCGGAGATCCATTTCGTCCATCACCGCGAGCCGCTCGTGATAGGTGCCGAGGCCCGGGTCGCCCATGCAGGCTGCTGTCGGGCCGAACAGCGCCGAGACGAGGCGATCGGCTCCGAGACGGCGGTCACCGACCTCGCTGCCGCGCTCGCTTAGGGTGATGGCGATCTGCGCGATCATATCCTTGACAGGAGCAACTTGAATGGGGCGTTGTCGCAGGATCCGCCAGATCTCATCGACCAGTTCCCCTAACACGTCCTGAAAGCCGACATGCTCGGCAAGGTATTGGAAGAGCGCGTCGATCGTGGCCTGCTGCGTGCCCGATGCACGCGCGGCCTCGTCCGTGGTGCCGAAAAAACGCCGCATGTTGAGCGCGAGAACCTGCGTCAGAAACCGACGCGCAGCGGCGGCATGGATGTGGGGATGATCGGTCTCTCCCTTGGACACGGCGAGCAGTCGCAGCAGGCTGACCGCCTCGGCGGCAACCGAGGCGGGCGCGCCCTGTTCCAGCGTGCCCGCCACGAGGCCCGGCAGCAGATTGGCGGGCGCATCCCAGTCGGACCCGGCAAAGACACCCGCCGCATCCATCTGAGGGGCCAATGCGTGCAAACGCTCAATTCCACCCGGCACGCTCAGCAGGCGGCCGGCCACGTCCAGAACCTGCGCCTGAAAACGCGGCTTGGCGAAAGGGCGGGCGTCATGCAGATGCGCCAGTGGCCCTTCGAGCGTGGCGGTGAGGCGATCCGCCTCACCGCCCTGATCCGTGCCTGTCATCAGAGATACCCTTGGGTGTGATCAAACATAAAAATCGAGCTCTTCCTGTGCCTTGAGAAGGTCGCGCAACCGGTGCGGATCTTCACCGAAGAAATAGACCAGCCCCCAATGGGTACCGAAAGCGGTACGTTTTGTCACCTTCTGCTCCATTGGCTGGGCCAGTTCATGGAACTCGAAATAGGGGTTCTTGGCGGTTTCTTCGGGAATCTCCATTTTCTCGACCACCCTGCGCCGCGGATAGGCGCCAAAGCACCCGGCATGACCCTTGGCGTCCTTGACCGGCGTCGGGAAGAACGCGTCAAGCTCGTCCTTAGTGGTCTTGGGATCAAACGCCAGTACAATGCCCTGATAGCCGTTGAACCCATAGGCCCGCTCGATCAACTCCAGCGCGTTGAAGCCCGGCGGGCGGTAGGCCACCTCGCCGAAATACATCGTGCCGTCGCTGGTCACGAAGTACTCGGGGTGGATAAAGCCGAAATCAATGTCGAAGGCCTTGATGAGCTTGTTGATTTCCTCTTCGATCTTGGGGCGCCAGGATTCGAGCTCCGGGGTGGCGGGCGCGAACACCGAATAGCCAAGCGTCACGTATTCCGAAATATTGAGAAACTGGATCTTGCCGTCCTTGATCCAAGCCTCCACCGCGAATTCCCACCCGTCCAGATGGCTTTCGAGCAGGGCCGGAAATTCATCATTCGAGATGGAGTCAACATCCTCGACTGTGCGAATGGTGCGGTGTCCGAGACATCCCGCCTTATCGAACGCCTTGAAATGGATCGGGTCGTCCGGATCGCCTTCCAGCTTGAGCAGGGTCTGGTTCACGCGCTTGAGAAAGCGCACCACATCGGCATGATTGTCGGCCTCTTCAAAAATACCGACGCGAATGCCCGCCAGTTGCGCGCGGCGCTTCATCAGCGATTTGTCGCGGAACAACATCGATTGGCCCAGAAGGCGCGGGTTGTCGAGCAGCACGGAGTTTATCGCGCCCGCCCATTCCACGGTCTCCTCAAAGAGCGGGATCGCGACGTCGCAGCCCTCGTCCTTCAGGATTTGCGCGATCTCGTGCGAGCGTTCGTTCAGCCGGTCGAAATCCCAGGCAATGAAGGGGATATCATTGGCCTTGGCATACTCCTCCGCCCAGGTTGGTGCCACGATTACATAGCGCCGATCAAAGCGGTCGATGGCGTCGATTGCGTTCAGCGACCAGCCCAGGATGGCCACATAGCCTTTGTTTGGATTTTTCTCAGTCATGATTATCCTTTCGTGCCTTGCAAGTGCGTCCGGTCAGCTCGGGGGTGGTGCGCGGCAGGTCGCTGACCGAGCGACCGGGACGTTGTGTGCCGTGGTTGAGGGGTCAATGGGCACACGGTGAAATGAGTGAGCTGAATACTTAGCATATCAAATTAAAAATTCAAAGGTGAGACAGGATCAAGAGTTATTTGGGGTTAAAGTTGGTTGGTTTTGTCGCATAAAAAGACGATATATCAGTATTTTGTCTAAATGACACCGTCAGGGAGTTATTGCCACTAGGGTCGTTTGGTGTGATCGAAAATAATTAGATAAATCTATTTAATAAAGCTGCTTTCCGCTGGCATCGGCACTTGCGGTCAGGTGCAGAACGGCGACGCGGGCCTTGGCCGGTCAGAATATCTGCACTGTCACGCCCGCCCGCCCGCCGACAACCGCCCTGCCGTTGTCGAGCCTGTTTCGAATGCCTCTGACAGCACCAGATCTCGTGCGTGGAACGCGGGTCAACCTGACCGGCTCGCTGCCATCATTCAGGCCAACGCGTTTTGTGACGGACAACCCGATGGTGCGAAGCGACGGATTGACGCGTCGGGCATCCGGATGCCGATCATGCTCGTAGAAAAATCAAAGGAGAGTGAAATGTCCTACACCATGAACAGTAAAACGATGATCATTGTCGAGGATGACGATGCCCTTCGTGGTCGGCTTGAAATCGCCATGCAAAAACGCGGCTTTCAGGTGCGCACGGCGCCCGGTGTGGCCGAAGGGCTCGAAGCCATTGATCAGGAAATCCCCAACTTCGCGATTATCGACCTGCGGCTGCGTGATGGCAGCGGCCTCGATGTTGTCAAATCGCTGGAAGAGCGAGACCCTGATGCCCGGGCGATCATTCTCACCGGGTATGGAGACATCCCGACCGCCGTCGCAGCGGCGCGTGTCGGGGCCGTGGACTATATCGCCAAGCCAGCCACCGCTGATGAAATTGTCGATGTTCTGCTGGCACCGAAGGATCAGAACCCGCCGGCACCGGTGAATACGATTTCGCCGGATGACGCCCGGTTGGAGCATATCGCGCATTTTTTTCACGAGGCAGGCGACAACTTTTCGGTGACGGCGCGTCTTCTGAACATGCACCGGCGCAGTTTGCAGCGCATTCTCAAACGTAACGGAGTGTCGGCAAATGCAACGCGATGAGCAGGCTCTGATCGCTTTGCAGACCGCGCAGGATTTGCCCTGCGAAGGGCACGAGACCGAGGCGGGACCGGCGATTTGTCAAGACGACGCGATGCGCCGTTTCCAATCGCGGCTGCCGGATGGCGCACTTTTGCCGGGCGTGTGCGCGGTTCAAACTCTTGTTCGGGCCATCAATGAGCCGGGCTGAAGACGGCAATATGGCACGCTTGGCTGGACTGGTGAGAGGTGCGCTGCATCCTCCTCCCGGACGGGCGCGCATTCTTCTGGCGCTGACATTCGGCGGGCTGGTTCACGCGATCTTTGCAGCCGCCGTGCTCTCGATGATCCTGGCGATGTTCTTTGGGATGAGCCGAAGCCTGGGGGCAGTTCCGTGGCCCTTCGCCGCCGTGGCAAATGCCGTCCTTGTCTTGCAGTTCACCATTGTGCATTCCCTGCTTTTGACGAACCGTGGATCGCGCTGGTTGGCCAACCTGCTGCCGGGGGGCTATGGGGCCACCTTGGCGACGACCACCTATGCCATCATCGCATCGGTCCAGCTGCTGTTGCTCTTCGCGTTCTGGACCCCGAGCGGTATCATATGGTGGCAAGCTGAGGGCGCCGCGTTCCATGCGATCCTCTGCGCCTATGCAGCGGCCTGGGGTCTGCTTATCAAGGCCAGCTTTGATGCCGGTGCCGAGGTACAGTCGGGCGCTTTGGGGTGGATGTCGCTGTTGCAGAATATCAAGCCGAAATTTCCGGGGATGCCCACGACCGGACTCTTCCGTTTGATCCGTCAGCCGATTTACGTCGCTTTCGCGCTGACGCTCTGGACGGTGCCTGTCTGGACGCCGGATCAACTGGCCCTGGCTCTTACGCTCACAGCCTATTGTCTTGCGGCTCCGATTCTGAAGGAACGCAGGTTCGAAAAACGCTATGGTACTCGTTTTCGCGCATACAAACGCAAAGTGCCCTATGCCCTTCCTTCCCCTGTCAGGAGTAGCAAAAATGGCTAACGCACAACGCAACAATCTGGACATCTATGACGAGGTCGCGGCCCAGTGGTGGTCGGACGATATCCGCTGGGTCCGGACGCTGAAGAACCTCGTACCGGGACGCCTCGCATGGTTCGATCGCCATGTCGAGTGGGCGGGGATGGAGGTGCTCGATCTGGGCTGTGCAGGGGGCTTCATGGCGGAGGCACTCCACGACAGAAACGCCCGCGTCACCGGAATCGACCCGGCAGCGCAGGCCGTCGATGCCGCGCGTCGCCATGCGGAAACGTCTGGAAAGGCTATCAGGTACGATGTGGGCGTCGGAGAAGACCTGCCCTATGAGAACGGGCGGTTCGACATCGTGGTGTGCGTCGACGTTCTGGAACATGTCGCCGATCTCACAAAGGTGCTGGCCGAAGTCGAACGTGTCCTGAAGCCCGGTGGCACATTCCTGTTCGACACGATCAATCGCAACCCGATCTCGCGCCTTGCTGCGATCACAATTGCCGAGGACGTTCTGCGCCTGCTGCCCAAGGGCACGCATGATCCGGCGTTATTCATCACGCCGCGGGAGTTGTGGGTTGCCGTTCAGAACGCGGCGCTTGTGCCGGGTCCCATGACGGGGCTTGGCCCACGCGGGATCAACCGCCGTGGCGACCTCGTCTTTGGGCCCTTGCCGGTTCAGAGCGTGATCTACATGGGGTTCGCGCGCAAACCGAACGGACCATGATTTTTGAGATCAACCTGTGTGTCACCGCGCTCATCCGATCAGTCTCAAGACACTCTGGCGTCTTCGGGGGTGTTGTCGCGCATCGCGAGGGCCCTTCACCTCCGCTGGCCGGCATACACCAAAGAAGAGGCGGAAATCGTGTTGCGGGGTATCCGACTTTGATTTCGTGTACGTCTCGTAATCCGGGCGTAACAACAGAAGAAAGTGACATCGGACTTTTCCGAACGGCGGTTAAGCTCAGGTTTTATGGGATTATCAGGGTTATACCGCCCGCTGGAAGCGAGCTTGGTGCGCCGTGATCTCATGTCTTGTTCAGGGACTTAAATCCGGCGAACACGGTTTCAATATCCCGGTCAAAACCCGCGTTCTGGCCAGAAATCCGGAAGTTCGCGATCACGCCCCGCCAGCCCGGACCCGCAGACCTCGACGATATGGTATTACGGCTAACCGACCATTCGAGGAGCGACCCTTTGCAAGTAAAGGTGTGACGTCATTTTTGTGTTCAGGGTAAGAATTATCTTCGCGATGACCGTTCCAGAACAAGCAATAGACCAGCGAGACGCTGCAAGCTATCGCTTGGTCTTCAGATCGCATGGTCGCTCACAAGGCGCATCCCAAGATGCGCTGGAGGCGTGCCGACAGCGCAACCGCCGCGGGCAGGGTCGCGGATGAGGTAGGACATGGCGGCGACGTGTTCACCGCCGACGTAAAAGGCCGGGCAGCGTGCGAGATCGCGTTCGCCCGATGCCCCTGCAAAGCATTCCTGTGTCCATTCCCAGACGCTGCCGTCAAGGTCAGCGATACCTTCGGGGGACGTTGAAAAGCTGCCCTGAGGCTTGAGCGCGCGCGGGGTGAGCTCCTCGGTCAGGTAGGCCGAAGCCCATGTCATCGAGGGGTCGGTGAAAGTCGGATCCGGCTTCTCGGGCAAAACGGATCGCGCGATCTCGGCCCATTCGGCGGCAAAGGGAAGGCGAAAAGTATGGCCAGTCTCTCTATTGATCCAGGCGAGGTACTCGGTCACATCGATATAACTCAACCCTGTTGCCGGCGTTGTGCGGGCGTCCTGATCGGGCCGCACGCGCAGGCGCAATGTGCAGCTGCCTTGCTCTTGGCAGGTGTTCCATTCGGCCACCGTGACTTCGTATTTCTGGACGTAAAGCTTCTGGCCGGTGCTGAGCGTGGCGCGGCGGGATGCCATCTGAGGTACCAGCGAAAGATCATGGCTGGCGCCGCGCCAAGTGAGCGCGGCGCCAAGCACGGCCACCACCGTGACCAATAGCGCAACCGAACGAAGGGACAACGTCACGGCGGGCTTGGAGGTGCGGATGGCGGCCATTTGTCGTTTCCTTTCAGGTCAGGTTGCGAAGGGCCGTGGTTCAACCACCTGCTCCATCAGGGTGTTGTTCCATTCCCCTTCGACGACGAAGTGTGCGGTCCCGCCCAGCATCGCGCCGATGATCAAGTTATGGTTCACGTAGGCGTAGACGCCCGGCTGCTCGAAGGTATACATCGCTGCCGCAGCACTGCCGCCGCGCACAAACCATGTTTCCATACCGCTGAGCGGCACGTCGGTGAACGAGCTTTCCCAGACGAAATCGCCGTGACCGCCGATCAGGTGAGGACGGCTGTCCACGTTGCACGAATTGTGCACCATCAGAACCGTCTCGCCGACCTTGGCCTTGAGGGCGTGCTTGCCGGTCAGCGCGCCCACCGCGCCGTTGAAGACCTGGTGCGTCGGCACGAGTGTGCGCATCGCATCGAGGCTGTCGGCATAGTCATCGCCGGCGGCGTCATAAGTCTTGTAATCGCCGTTCTCATCCATCGGCAGGTAGTAATCCTGCTCGCCGATATAGGCGATGCTGTCATAGCGCAGCGGGTTGCCGTCGGCATCCTTCAGTCCGTCACGGGGCAGCACCATGACGGCACCGTTCATGCCGTGGGTCACGTGATAGGGGATCATCGCGCCACCCGGCGCACAGTGGTAGGTAAAGCAACCCGGTTTCGTCGCCTTCCAGCGCAGGACGCATTCCTCGCCCGGATAGACGTGGGTCAGGCCGCCGCCGCCGAGAGCGCCCGTGGAGGCGTGAAAGTCGATATTGTGCTCCATCATCGAATCCTCGGGATTCCGCAGGGTCAGTTCGACCATGTCGCCCTCGTGGCAGATGATGAGCGGGCCGGGGACCGAGCCGTTATAGGTCAGCGCCCAAACGCTGGCACCGGTGTCTTCATCGACGACCATCAGCTTTTCGGTCGTGTCCATGGTGATCTCGATGATCTTCGGCCCGCCCGTGGCGACTTGCTCGTGTTCGGGCGCGAAGGGCGGATCGACAAGCTCTTGCTTGACGCGGGTATAGCCCGAGAGATCGGCGGGTTTCGCGGTGCTCTCGGTGGTTTGCTCGGCGGCGGCCTTGTGCAGGTTGCGCGACACGGAGTCGGCTTTGAGGGGCTGCGGCGTCCGGCGCGCGGCCATTGTGCCCGTGCCGGCCATGGCCGCGGCCCCGGCCATGAGCGAGCCGCGCAGCACGTTGCGGCGGCTGGTCGGCATGAGGCTCGGATTGATGAACTTGGTCATGATATTTTCCTTTCGGTGAATGGCGCGACGGGCATGCCCGCCTGGCGCCGCTGGGTTACATGTTGCTGAGTTGGTCCTCGAACCGGGCCTTGGCCTTCTTGGGCACACGGCCTTCGAGAAAGCCCTCGGGCGCGGCCACATCGCCGACGGCGACGGTCATCACCATGCCCATGGCGTAGTGCGGCTTGCAGATCACGGCGTAGACGCCTTCGGTTTCGAGGGTGACCTCGATTTCCTCATTGATCTTGCCTTTGAAGCCTTCGGAACCTTCGGGGATCATCCCCTTGGCGGTTTCGGCGTTGTGGCCCCTGTCCGTGGCGATGAACTTGATCGTGTCGCCCGGTGCGGCCTGCACGAAGCTCGGCTCGAACACCATGCGCTCGCCGTTTGAGCCCTTGTTGAGCATCTGCACTTCGAATGTTTCGGCGAAGGCGCTGCTGCCCAGGAGGGCTGCGAGTGCCAGGCCGGTTGTCAGTGTGCGGATCATCGGTCTTTCCCTTTCAGATCACTGTTTCGGTTGACTGAATGATACGGTGACCGCGTCAGGCGGTTTTTGTTCTGGCACAACCTTCTGTGCGATGAGGTGCAAATCCCGCACTGGTTCGAAGACCCGGTCTGTGGCAAAAGCCGGTGTATGGATGTGTCCCAACCCCGCAAGACCCTCCCGCGGCTCGATGAGAGCCTGCTGACGCATCTGCCGCCCTTCTCGCGCCTCGAGAGGCGGCAGATTCGCACGATTCTGGACCAGGCGTCTTCCAGGCGTTACGACGAGGGCGTGGCGATCTTTCAGGAAGGGCACCCGGCGGAGCGCTTCTTCATGCTGCTCGACGGCTATGTCCGGGTCGTGCGCATTACGCCCACCGGCGAGCAGGTCACTGCCCTGCATATCCCGCCGGGGCAATTGATTGGCATCGCCCGCGCTATCGGACGCGATACCTATCCCGGCACGGCGATGACGGCGTCGGAGACGCTTGCGCTCAGCTGGCCGATGCACCTGTGGGACAGTTTTGTCGCGGGATATGACGGGTTTGCCACCGAAACCTACAAGACGATTGGCCTACGGCTGGGCGAAGTGCAGAACAAGATCGTGGAAATGGCCACACAGCAAGTCGAGCAGCGTGTCGCCAATGCGCTTTTGCGGCTGATAAACCAGACGGGTCGCAAGGTCGAAAACGGGATCGAGATCGATTTTCCGATCACGCGACAGGATCTTTCGGAACTGACGGCGACGACCCTGCACACGGTCAGCCGCCTGCTGAGCAGCTGGGAAAAGCAGGGCTTGGTCGTAAGTCGGCGGAAGCGGATCGTCGTTCGTGATCCGCACGCGCTGGTCGTGCTGAGCCAGAAATAACACCCATTATCCCGGCTCTGCCGCTTTCCTGAGTTCGGCCAGGAACTCGTCCTCGTCCAGGTGATACTCGGCACAGGCGTCGGTCACGGTGTGAAACGGGCTGACCAGGCATCCGACGCACAGCATCCGGTGGCGCAAGAAGACCGGGATCGTCTGCGGCCACTCGGTCATCAGATCTGCCAGTGGCAGATCGGGGTCATCTGGTCGGGGGTGCCGCATTGCGCGCTCCTTTCACCGACCACCCTAGCCACGCAATCGCGCCAAACGTTGCGCTGGCACAAACTCGCACGCCGACTGCCCGCCTAAAAGAGGTCATCCCGAATTCAAGGAGGCCTGACCATGGCTGAAATTCTAACGAAATCACGGGCGCGCAACATCTTCTACGGAGGCTCGATCTTCTTTGTCGTGGTGTTCGTGGCGATGACCGTCCATTCGCACCGCTACGTGGTGAACGTCTCGACGGCCGGCATGCCGCTGAGCGAAGACGTCATCCACGGCAAGCACGTCTGGGAAGAACATTCCTGCATCAACTGTCACAGCCTGCACGGCGAGGGTGCTTATTTCGCGCCCGAGGTCGGCAACGTCATGACACGCTGGGGTGTCCTCGACAGTCCCGAAGACGCGTTTGAAACGCTCAAGGGCTGGATCGAAGCACAGCCAAGCGGCATCGAGGGACGCCGCCAGATGCCCGCCTACGAGCTGAGCGACGAGGACATCCGCGGGCTCGCGGAATTCCTGCGCTGGGCCGATCAGACAGACACACAGGGCTGGCCGCCCAATGACGCCGGATAAGGAGGCGAACAGATGAAATACGAATCTCAGAAAGTGGCATACTGGTATATCCTGGCTGCGCTGGCCCTTTTCGGCATTCAGGTGCTGGGCGGGCTTTTGGCGGGCTGGGTCTATGTCTCGCCCAATTTCCTCTCCGAATTGCTGCCCTTCAACGTGATCCGGATGATCCACACCAATGCCCTGATCGTCTGGCTTCTGCTGGGGTTCTTCGGAGCGGCCTATTTCCTCATTCCAGAGGAGGCCGAGCGGGAGATTTGGTCGCCAAAGCTGGCCTATATCCAGTTGATCATTCTTCTGGTCGGCACGCTTGGCGCGGTAGGCTCCTACCTTGTCGGCATTCATGGCGGGCGCGAGTTCCTCGAACAGCCGCTTTGGGTGAAGTTCGGCATTCTTGTGGCCGCGCTCATTTTCCTGCTCAACGTGTCGATGACGGTGCTGGCGGGCAAGAAGACCGCGATCACCAATGTGCTGCTCATGGGGCTGTGGCTCTTGTCGCTCTTGTGGGTTTTTGCCTTCATCAACCCCGACAACCTCAGCCTCGACAAGATGTACTGGTGGTTCGTCGTGCACCTTTGGGTCGAGGCGACGTGGGAGCTTGTCATGGCCGCGATCCTGGCGTTCCTTCTGCTCAAGCTGACGGGCGTTGATCGGGAGGTGGTCGAGAAATGGCTCTATGTCATCGTCGCGACCGCACTATTCTCGGGGATCCTCGGCACCGGGCACCACTTCTACTGGATCGGCCTGCCGGGCTACTGGCAGTGGGTCGGCTCGATCTTCTCGACCTTCGAGGTGATCCCCTTCTTCCTGATGATGTCTTTTGCCTTCGTCATGGTCTGGAAGGGCCGCAAGAACCATCCCAACAAGGCCGCGCTCTTGTGGTCGCTGGGCTCTTCCACCGTTGCTTTCTTCGGCGCAGGCGTCTGGGGCTTCCTGCACACGCTGCACGGGGTGAACTTCTACAGCCACGGCACGCAGATCACCGCGGCCCACGGCCACCTTGCCTTTTACGGGGCTTACGTGGCACTCAACCTCGCGTTCTTCAGCTACGCCATGCCGATGCTGCGCGAACGCGCGCCCTATAATCAGGTGCTCAACATGGCGAGCTTCTGGCTGATGACCGGCGGGATGGCCTTCATGACCTTCGTGCTGACCTTTGCCGGCACCATCCAGACGCACATGCAGCGCGTCATCGGCGACTATTACATGGAGGTGCAGGACAGCCTGTCCGTTTTCTACCTCATGCGGTTCGGCGCAGGCGCGGCAGTGGTGATCGGGGCGCTTCTCTTCATCTACTCGATGCTGGTGGTCCGCAAGTCGGAGATCATCCAGCCCGGTCCCGCCAATCCTGTGCCGGGAGAGTGAGCGATGAACATGGAACTCAAGCCCACCCTGCCGTTCTACCAGTCAACGGGCCGCGAATGCGAGCTCTTCGAGACGGCCCATGATAACGGTTTGCCCCTTCTTCTGAAGGGGCCGACCGGCTGCGGCAAGACCCGCTTTGTCGAACATATGGCAGCACGGCTGGGCAAGCCGCTTTACACGGTGGCCTGCCATGACGATCTATCAGCGGCTGACCTGATCGGGCGCTACCTTCTGAAGGGGGGCGAGACGGTCTGGGTCGACGGGCCCCTCACGCGCGCTGTGCGCGAGGGCGGCATCTGCTATCTCGACGAGGTGGTGGAGGCGCGCAAGGACGTGACGGTGGTGCTGCACCCGCTCAGCGATACGCGCCGCACGCTGATGATCGATCGCACCGGAGAAGAACTGGTCGCACCTGCGGGCTTCATGCTGGTGGCCTCGTACAACCCGGGCTACCAGAACGTGCTCAAACGGCTGAAGCCCTCCACCCGGCAGCGGTTCCTGTCGATCTCTTTCGACTTTCCAAACCCGGAGATTGAAATCGCCGTGGTGGCTGCCGAAAGCCGGCTGGAGCCCGGGCGCGTGGCGCCATTGGTGCGGCTTGCGGGGCATATCCGGCGGCTGTCGGGCATGGATCTGGAGGAGGGCGTCTCGACCCGGCTGCTGATCTATGCGGCCACCCTGATGGCGGATGGCATGCCTGTTATCCCGGCGTTGGAGGCTGCCGTCATCGAACCGCTCAGCGATGAGCCGGACGTGCAACAAGCCCTGCGCGACCTCGTCGCAACAATCTATGGATAGGACCGATGCATCTTCTCGACCTCATGGAGCCAGAAGAAACCGTCGGCAACCTGTGGCACGACATGGCCAGCCGGATCGGTGCCGAGGTGAGCTACCCGGAGGCGGGCGTCACGTTCGCCTCGGTCCGGCCCAGTCTTGCGGTGCTATTCCGCGCGCTGGGCGGGGCGCCGGGGGTGGAACTCTCCGAAGCGTCGGCCACTTTGGTGCGGCACCGCCGACCCTTGCGGCGTAAGCTGGGGGCGGAGCGGGAGCACGAATGGGTCGCGCGCTTCGATGGAGAACGTCTGGCCCTGCCGCCCTTTTTCGCCGTCTTTCCGGACGTCGCCCTGAACCGCGCCGCCTATTTCTGGCTGACGGCACTTGCGGCCTGTTCGGACATCTCGCGTTACGATTTTCCGACGGACGGTCCTGCGCTCGATTGCTTGCAGATCCGCGCCAACATGGACGCGGCGGACGCGGCCTTCGCCGCCTGTCCCGGGTTGCGGCAAAGCTATGCGCGAATGGCACGGCGTTGCGCCGAGGGGCGTCCGGATGCCCTGCGATCCGCGCAGGAGGCGGCAATGGAACAGGCCATCCTGGACCAGCTCCGTGGTGCCAAGCCGTCGCTGCCGCCCGCGACTCCTGTGCGCGGCTACATGCCGGCGGCGCCGGTGCCGATCTGGTTGCGTTTCGCCAATCCGGGCTCGGGTGAGGCGGCCGGTGACGAAGACGCCGACCCCGCCGCCCCCCCGCCGAATGCCGCACATACCAGCCGCAAACCGGGTCAGCGCAAGGATCAGGACCAGCAGAACCGCAAGGACAGCTTTATCATCCATCGGTTCGAGTCGATCCTGTCGTGGGTCGAATCGATGAATATCAATCGCAGCGTCGATGATGACGATGACGAGAATGCCCAGAAGGCAGCGGACGATCAGGACGAAATCACGCTATCGAAACAGGACCGCAAGGCGGCAACGCGCCTGCGCCTGCATCTCGATCTCTCGCCCGCCGATGCCGATCACGAGGCGCTGGCGGGCACGCACACATACCCTGAATGGAACCACCGGTCGCGCAGCTACATGCCGGATCATTGCCGGGTTCTGGATGCACCTGCGCGCCCGGGAAGCATGCCATTCATGCCCAATGAGCGCCGGATGCGCGAGGTTCGCCGCCAGTTCGAGGCGCTGCGCCCGCGCCGCATCTTGCAACCGCGCCAGGTGGACGGCTCAGAGCTTGACCTCGACGCCCTGCTGACCGCCCGCGCCGACCTATCCGCCACCGGGCGCGGATCGGACCGCATCTGGCAATCGGCGCGCCAGATCGAGCGCGACCTGTCGGTCGCCTTCCTGATCGATACGTCCCGCTCCACCGAGGCCGCCATCGGCGACACCTCGGTGATCGAGGTCGCGCGCGAGGCGATGGCGGCGCTGGCCGGTGGCATCGACGCGGCGGGCGACAGGCTGGGCATCTGGGGGTTTTCCTCGTTGCGCCGGGATCGCGTGTTCCTGACCCGGTGCAAGGCGTTCGACGCGCCCATGTCCGACGAGATCACCGCCAATATCGGGGCGTTGACACCGGGCCACTATACCCGGCTCGGCACCGCCATTCGCCATGTCAGCACGCAACTCGCCGAAGAGCCGAGCGCGCGCAAGCTTCTTCTCGTGCTGACCGATGGCAAACCAAACGACCTTGACCACTACGAGGGCCAGCACGGGATCGAGGACAGCCACATGGCGGTGCGCGAGGCCCGCACCGCAGGGCAAAGCCTGCACGGCGTCATCATCGACGAGGACGGGCAGGACTGGTTCGCGCGCATCTTCGGGCGCGGTGGCTTTACCCTGCTGCCCAATCCCGAACGCCTGACCCGGGCCTTGCCCGACATCTACCGCACCCTGACACAGGAGACATGACATGCGCAGACTGACCCCCCTTTTCGCCGTGCTGGTCGCATCGCCCGCGATGGCAGAGAGCTTTGACCGCCCGGTTCCACAGGCGCAATCGGCCACCGCCGAATTCTGGTATGCGCTGGCCTGTATCGCGCTTGTCGTGTCGATGATCGCGGTTCAGCGACTGGTTGCGCGTCGATGACCCGGCAGGGATGGTCTACCCGGCGCATCGCGCTGGCGCTCTACCCGTTCGGGGCAGGGGCGGCGGCGGTGAACGTGTTCTTCGCCTCGCTGATCCTGAGCTGGATTGGCGGGCCGGTCGCGTCAACCGCATGGTCCATTGGGCTGGGCTGTCTCATCGGGGCACCGGCGACATGGTATTTCGCCCGGCACATCCGCCATCTCATGGACGTGGCCGACAAGACAGAGACGGTGTGAAGGACCAAGTTGATGGCAAAGACATCGGCAGAGCAGATGCGTGCATGGCAGGGTCCGGCGCTCTTCAGCTTTGGCTTTCGGCCTTTCTTTTTGTTCGGGGCGCTTTGGGCCGCGCTCGCGATGCTCCTCTGGCTGCCCGCGCTGTCGGGCGCTCTCGAACTGCCGACACGGTTCGATCCGGTATCGTGGCACGCGCACGAATTCCTCTTCGGCTATCTCGGTGCCGTGCTGGCTGGCTTCTTGCTGACAGCAGTGCCCAACTGGACCGGACGTTTACCAATGGTGGGCTGGCGGCTGACCGCGCTTTTCGCGCTTTGGATTGCGGGGCGTATCGCGGTGCTGTTTTCGACGCTGATGCCTGCCGTGATCGCGCCGGTCATAGACCTTGCCTTCCCGCTGGTGCTTGGCGGGCTGATCCTGCGCGAGATCGTCGCCGGCAAGAACTGGCGCAATCTGATGGTCCTGGCGCTTCTGGCGATCTTCACGCTGGCAAACGGCGTGTTCCATGTTGAAGCGATAATCGGTAACTACGCCGCGCAAGGAGTCGGGCTGCGCCTCGGCGTGGCGACGGCGGTCATGATGATCGCCGTGATCGGCGGGCGCATCATTCCCTCCTTCACCCGCAACTGGCTGGCCAAGGAAAGCGATCCCGCGCGCCCCGCGCCGCCGATGCAACGCTTTGACAAGCTGGTTCTTCTGGCGAGCCTTCCCATTCTGTTGCTTTGGGTCGTCAGACCTTTTGATGTCCAGACCGGTGCGGCGCTGATCGGTCTGGGCGCGTTGCACCTTGCGCGACAGGCCCGCTGGCAGCCGCATCGCACGCTGAGCGAGGCGCTGGTGTGGGTCCTGCATGCCGCCTATTTCTTCATTCCCGCAGGCGCGTTCGCGCTCGGCCTTGATCGGCTTCTGGGCAATCCATTGACAGCCGGGGCGCAGCACCTGTGGATGACGGGCGCGATCGGTGCGATGACTTTGGCCGTGATGACGCGTGCAAGCCTTGGCCACACCGGCTGGCCTCTGACTGCGAACACCGCAACCGTTACGATCTATCTCTGCCTTTTCGGTGCGGTCCTGGCCCGTCTTGCGGCGTCAACCTACAGCGGACTGAGCCATATTTCAGGGGCGCTGTGGCTTGCCGCATTTGCTGGCTTCGTAATCGCCTATGGACCGTCGCTGTTGCGTCCGAAACCTGAGAAGTAGACATGGGATGAACCGGGTTCGCCGCCGTCTTCGCGACCTTCTTTCTCAGACATTCGATCCGGGCGCGTCCGGCGGTCAAGACCCGTTTGGTGGATAAAATCGGCACGGGGCACATTGGGTATGCTGGTGGTCTGCCTGATCCTCGCGCTGTAACTGTAACGACTTATTGTCCATTATGAAGCATGCCACCATTGATTTCATTGAATAATTTATCGAGGCGCGCAAGAAATTTGGCCACTATGGAAGCATATGCTGACCACTCTTTGGAAAAATATAATGGCCGCGGCCCTCTTTTACGCGGCGTTCGAGATCAAGACATAGAAAAAGCCGCCCTTTCGGACGGCTTTAAGATTTTCGTGTGATGAAAGGGCCGGGAAGCCCGTTATGTTAAGTGAACAATCCGTCCTCGAGACAGCTGACCCGATAGAAGTCCACGCCGATCTCCGACTTCGCCACCACGGGACGAACACCCGCGCGTTTAAGCCGCCTGACCACCTCACCGATCTGGAGGTCATTTTGCTGAGCTATCCTCGCCGGATGGATGAAGTGTGCCTTGAAATCGGCCACGACCTGAGGGTCGAAACGAGGGATCCGATGGTCGTCTATCGGGCCAACGATCCAGTTGATGGCCAGGCTCAGCTCATCCGAACCCCGATCCACCAGACGCCAGCCCACGTCTCTCGGGATCTTCAGCGAGCCGAAGGCCGCCATTGGTGAAAGACCTTCCGTGCAGAATTTTGCGTGTTGCTTGACCTCCGCCGGATCCACCCGAAGCGCGCCTATCCCGTCCTGACCAGCCAGGCGAACGACCTGACCAAGAAACCCACCGAGGATCATGTGTAACACTGTAATGGCCGGAACCTTGGCCTTTTCCGCTGCTTTGGACACCGGCACAAGCTTGTTGGTCTCGATATCCAGTTCGACCGCTCTCGCGTGCAGCTTGCCAACCAGCATGGCAATCTCATCGCGATCCACGGCTTTCTGCGTCCGCCCCTTTGCTCCCGGCCTCCCGCAATAGATGGGGGTAAGCAAACGATCATCAAAAAGCTGATCGACAATCGGCCGGGTGAAATTCATGCACTTCCACAGTGACATCACGTTCACCGTCCGCTGCACCCGAGCAGCGACTTCCCGGCCCTGCTCCAAGGGAATTGGGTGGTGAGCGGGTGCACTTTCGGGGATCACTCCTGCGGCAACCAGGACGTTGCTGAGGGTCCGAGGGTCAAGGTCTTGCTCCTTCGCCAGTGAAGCGACCGTATGCAGGCGGCGCTCGGGGAGCTCGACACCCAGCACCTTGGTCCCGGCTGGCATGGCGATATTCTCAGTGATGACGGCGCGAAGGATGCGCGCGATGTCGCCCGGCTCCTTGAGCGATTTCGAATGCGCCAGAGCATTGTAGAAACACCCGAAGATCTTGCGTGCTCCGGGCGTGCCAGACGCATGCTCGAAATTCCCGACCTGTGCCTCAAGCGCCTCCCGGATACCTTTCTCACCGCGCGAGGTGCACCCGAAGCCAATGCGCCCGGCATGGTCCCAGTCATCAGAAGTGAGTTCCGGCAACTTCTGGTCTGGCCCGAATACAACCAGCACGCCCAAGAGTTCTGTTGCGCGGGTTGCCTGGTCCAGCGTCTGTGTATCCAACCAATCCGGGCCGGCAATCCCGTCGAGGCGGCGCAGCACGTAATCTTGGAGAGGCGAAACCGAGCGTCGGCCTGCACTTTCGAACACCGCTTGCAGTTTACAGCCGCGCTCAGGCACGCGGCGATCGAGATCGTGGAGCTTGTCGTCCCATGCGGCATGCGCCTGGCGAACCAGAGGGATCTCGTGGTGCGGGCATGTCCGCACGACAGAAAGGGACCAGTACCAACGCCCACGACGCCGTCCCGTCATGTCATCCTCTGCAAGGCAGGCAGGGCAGAATATGGTGTATGGGTTCGACAGAAACTCGGCGGTGACCAGCTCGCCGCGGAGATCATAGGCCCTTTTGCCCAGGCGGACCGGAGCATTGCGGCGCAGATCATGCAATGATGTGCCCGAAACATCCGCCAGCCGTGCAAGAGCATCCGGCTCGGACGAGGCGATCGCGTTCGGGCAGATCTGAACATCCCTGAGAAACGGAAGCATCGGCTTGGCGGCATGATAGCGAGCCAAGCGCGCGACATAGGATAAGGGTGTTTCGATGGGGTCGAACGGCAGGAAGGGAAACAGCATCATCACCGGCTCTTCTTGTCTCGGGGCGGAAGGGGTTTCTCAGAGAGGCTGATCTTCGACCAATCGCGCGCCAAGAAAACGTTCTTGCCGACTTCCGCCTCTTCTTGGACAGCCCAGTCCTCTGCGAAATGAGTCTTTTCGAGGCTGGTCGCACCCGCCAAAGCCGCGATTTCCAGAGCTCTGAGCGTGTTCTTGATGAACCACCCGAACCGCCGACGGCTGGCGTGCACCAGACGTTCGACAAGGTCCGGCTCCTTCGGAGCAGCGATCCCGACTTCCGCACACAAGGTATGAAGGATCGCCTTCAAGAGGCGCTTGTCGCGTACCGGAGAAATGTCATCGAAAGCCAGCTTCTGGTATCGGCGATTGATTTGATCATCGTAGGCAGCCAGATGCTGCAGTTCGCCGATGCCAACGAGAATTACGCTGACGGCACCCTCTCCCTGCATGAGATTTTTCAGGCGCTTTTGCATGTTGCGGATCTCGAAAGCGCTGGCAGTCCCGAGAAGGTCGTGACCCTCATCAATGCACAGGAATACAGTGTTCAGAAGCGCCAGACGGTGCTTTACCATCTTCCAGATTTCTTGCTCATTGCTGGATCTCGAGACACCGGGGTATCCGGTTTTATCGAGGATCTCGATGCCGAGGGCCTTTGTCGTGGCTGGGCTTGGAGCAGCATCCAACATGATCCAGGGCATGTGACCCTCTTCTTTGGGCTGAAGAAGCGGATGTGTCTTGAGACCATGTTTGACCAGCGAGGTTTTGCCTCCGCCGGCGGCCTCCATTACGAAAAGCCCTTGCGCGTCGCCTGTGCCGCAATCCTTGCGCGGTGACGCAACGAGCTTTCCTGCACTGTCGCGTGCGAGGAGACGGTTGAGGCGCAGCACGAACTGGTCGTCCCGTTCGGTCGGTATATACTTGTTGGCCGCGCGATCCACGGCCGCCAAGCGGTCTTCGGTAGATATCTGAGTCATGGTTTATTTGTCCTTGAGCGGAAGTATGAAGTCGTCCTCCTCGCCGTCGTCCTCGTCGCTGGCGGGCTGACGATCCGGAAATTGGAACGGCTCCGAACCGGCGGAAGAATTTTTCTCGACGGAATCGCGCGGCGTTTGTTCCGCGTGCTCGCGGCCCCCATCACCTGCGGTCGGCATACTGATGCCAAATTCGCCCAAGTTAGGCTCATGCGTTTCGTCATCGCAGCCATCATCGACACAGAAGCCGATGAATGCCTCACGTTCATGGCGGTCGATCGTGGCGGCATCGACCGTATCCAGGACGAGCCCAACCTTGGTCATCGCATCAGCGTTCAGCTTCTCGATGTAGTCGAGTGCCTCCTGCACGACGCGGCTCTTGAATTCTGCAGCCTTTGCATGCCTCGCCCGCAATTCACCATGTGCAATCCGCCATTTCTGGTAGGAAACACCGTGAAAGCATCGATGGACGGCAGGAACTTCAGCCCACTCAGTCCCGATCTTGACCCAGATCGCGCCGATATCCTCCTGATAGTGGCGGATCTCCATGTCCAGGTCTGGGCTGTGCAACATGTGCGTCGCGAGTTTCCTGGAATGATAACGCACGCCAGCGACCGTAAGGCCGTCTTTCTGGAGCGTTCGAGACAGCTCTTCTCCGAAAACCAGGCGACGACGACGCAAAGACGGCGGCGGCGCAACCCCATATTGCAGAGTGAGGCGATTCCAACAATCGCGAGGCGTTTCCCCGTACAGGCCCTCATGAGGCTCGTTGTGGTAGACATCAATAATCCAGCGGACCAGCGCCTTGCAGACGTCGTCGACGTTCAGCGCCGCTTTTTCCTTGGGATTGCTGTCCCCCTTACGCAAGATGCTACCGAAGGTGCAGCCTGACAGCCGCTGCATCAGTTGCGATGATATTGTCCTGAAGGAGCGCTCAAC
>Ga0209947_1000588_pt1 | contig 22767 bp, 26 predicted proteins | sample SalPonR2_B_D2_MG_FD_185706 | JGI IMG/M metagenome (GOLD analysis project Ga0209947, IMG submission 185706) | Salt pond soil microbial communities from South San Francisco under conditions of wetland restoration - Salt Pond MetaG R2_B_D2_MG... ...
CCCAAAGTATATTGGCTGAGAAGTATTTTTGTTCTTTACTAACAAAACATACGGGACGGGGATCCCCGGCAAGTGGCAAACTTTTTGCAAATTTAATTAGGCGTTTGCTATGGAAAAACGAAACGACGCCTCGAAACGACGCCTAAAAATTTAACTCGACGTTTGCTATGGAAATCTTTTTTCGTATTTTTAGCCTATTTTTTCAAATAAATAGCCATTTAATCCGAAAAAAGAATCCAAACTTCCACCCTGGAAGTGTATTTTTGCCTATTTTTCACTTTTGGCGCCAAATTTGCATTTGCTCAATATGTCACACAAAAACGTCACGTGACAAGCTACCACCTTTGGGACCCTAGAACAACGCGCCTGCCCGGACCACTTTTTGAAAAAGTCTAACCCTAGCTCTAACCCTAACCCTAGGTCTATAACCCTAATGCAAAAGTGTGCGTAAAAAGCAACTTTTTTTATTTTTTACCAAAGTGTTCTTTCTCTGGTAGGAACTCTTTTCAAGATGGCGAGAGGACGTTCTCCCCAAGTGACATTGGCTTTCAATGCATCAGATGGATAACAAACACGTTCTTGATTTCCTTGGATACTAATTCTCTCTGTTTTGCTTTCCTTATGGTAATACCTTCCGACAGAGATGTACGTTCCAGGAATCTTTTTTGGCCAGTGATTATATACATTAGGAAGTTCATTGTGATCATAAATTCTCCATGATTCCATGGCTGGAACAGATATGGAAATTAACTTTCCATAAAGTTTCCCATGAAGACGTCCAAACAGTTTTGAAAATTCTTTGTCTTGGGATTCCCGCATTACACCTACATCGTCCCAATACTTTTCGGATATGAGACCTTTTATTTCATTGGGAAGTGCGGGGTTCCCCAACCAAAACACTGCCAGTTTGTTTTCACTATTCGTCCCCGGGTTCACGGTTGGGGTCGCATACAGTGTCGATGCGGACTGGTTCATAACTAGCGTAGGAATGAAAACTTGCTTTTGCTCGTTTGAAGAGACGAAACATAAACAGACCTCGGTACCAGTTTTGGATCAGGGTCGCTGCTTTGTTCCTACGGTAGCGCCAACGGAAGACCCAGGAAGTCAGGTTCCGCTCAATGCAGAGACTGCTCTCTTGCAGCCGCCATTGGAAATCTTTCGGTTCATAATCCCAAGTCAATGGATGGCAGAACTTAGGTCTTTGACCAGGAGCTTTTAAGTTGCTACAGTTCTTCTCATACAGTAGTCCAATTCTTTTTCTAATACCGCACCCAGTTCTGATCCCATATGGGCAGGGGATCCAAAAAGTTTTATTTCCAGTTGCTGGGGAAATCCACCATTGGCGTTTTTTCTTTTTATTTTTCGGAGTTGTTCCTGTGTACCATTTAAACGTATGCTGAATGCTTAGTTCTTTGGTAGGACGCTTTCTGAAAAACGTTGTTCTCCGGACAAAAGGTTTCCCAAAAATAACTTTCATTATTCTTCTTCTTGAGGAACTTTAATCAAAGACTGAACTTTTTCCAGAACATCCTGAAAAGTTTTCATACGAACTTCACAGAACTTTTCCATGTGTCCAAAACCATGGAAACCCCGCATAGGAGCATCACGGTAGGATTTCAACATTTCTTTATTCATCTCAACGCCAGAGCGTAAGTACGTAAGTAAGCGTTGGGTTTCTTGTGGAGGGAGACTCATCCTAAGACGGGTAGATCGAAAAAGTACCATTTGGAGCGAGTCAGTTCCCCAAGTCCTGTCCAGGCTCGCCAAAACAAAAGAACAAAATGCCTTTCACAAACCTTCCCATTGGTCATTACACTTAGGGGTCCCCGCACTTCCCCAACCCAACACCGGTCATCATTAAATTTCAACCACGTATTTATTTCTTGAAGAGTTGTCCGCGTCGCAGGGACGAGCGGCATTGTTACTCCTTCTCCTCATCTGTGGCCTCCACGTTTTGGTGGGAAACCCCAACAGCGGTCGTCGTTGGTTTGTCATCATCGTAGACGGCGTAAATACAGTACTCTTCCTTTTCAGGGTAGAAACGAACTTCGTGAGTATGTCCTTCATAGGCAGCCATTTTTTCGCGCAAATCCTCAATTTTCTCGTCAAGGAATTTTGCAGTGTCGCATCCGACGGGAACTTTACTTCTTGCAACCTCGAGAACTGAAACGTGTTGTCCTGCGTAACAGTCAGAGCAGAGCTTCTTGACAACATCAATAGAAATTCGGGGAACTCCGTCTCTTGTGTAGTCCTTACGTGGGTCAGCACGGTTCTTCTTTCTTATTCCTGCGTTTCTCAGGCGAATTCGTTTATCCTCTCGTTCGATACGACATTTATTGCAGAACATACGGTTTCTGGAAACCATCCCCATGTTGATACCGCACTCAATACAATCTTTGACAATGAAACTCATTTGCTTGTTTAATAAGTTCCCAGGGTAGGAAGTGACTTTTTTATTATGCTCTTCTAAAGTCGTGAGCCTTGTGGTTTCTCTCACCGTCGTAGTAGATATATAGGCGGCGGTTCTTCCAGGCTTCAGCCAACTCTTCAGCACGAAGTTTTCGAACTTCTTCAAGAACTTTATCTCTTTTAATCATTGCATCACACTGTGCCTTATAGAAAACCCCGACGGCGGCGCTGTCTCCCGCCTCCCGAGCTTTGTCCGAGTACTTACAAAGCAACTCTATTTCGTTCTCTAACTGATCAACCAGCACTGTTTTGAAAGCTGCTGCATCAGCAAGCTCCATTTCCCTTTTGCAATTATCCCCTTTGTTATAGTTTTTCAGAAAGGGAATATCGTTGAAGCCAATAATCAGTTTCCAGTCCATACTCAAGAAAGGAAAAATGTCTTCTGAAGGAACTTACGAATACGGTACTGCTAAGTGGTACTCTTGGAAGGGAGGCAACTGCGAAATCGAAGAGCTTGTTATGTACAAGTTAGGAGAGGATTCCTTTTTCAACTTTGACAATAGTGTTGTGGCTATTTCTGCTTTACCGCACGAAATCGTTTTTGAAAACGGTGTGAAAATTCCGTCGGGGAACCCCGCCTTTTGTGAGTTCGTCAAGGCCGGTTATACGGAACGAAACCGAGACGATGACGGCTTTATTCGCTCTGCCGTTGAGAAAACAGATGGCGAGAGTAAAAAGGAAGTGTCCTTTGTCCGCCGCACTCATCATTTTGAATCATATGTGCTGAGAAATCTGGATTTCTTCATGAGCCAATTTCCTAAGAATTTGAGAGTTATGATTCTGACTTCTATCATTGGCGTTCAAGCTGGTCGTCACCACTTTACACAATCCGGCTTGCCCATGTTCATTGCTCCCATCACTACCCAGGAAACGTGCCGCCTTCCCAACGACAAGAAGCGCTGTCATTCCGATAAATTCTTGTGTTAAATTCCTAGATTGTTTTTCCTGACCTAGGTCCTGAGACCCTTCCTCCGCGAACTCGGGCTCCATATTTTGATTTGAAATCATCTCGGAACTTCCCAGCAATCTCTGCTGCATCTACTCCTATCGACGCTCCTGTCAATCCTGCTCCGGCAACACTCGCTCCTCCAGTTACAGTTCCTGCCGCAATTTCTCCTCCTAAAGCAACCCCTTTTCCAACAAGCTTTGCCCCCTTCAAAAGTAAACCAGGATTATGAGCTATCGTTGACAGTCCAGATTTTACAATGAGTCCAGCCTTGCGAACCCCAGTTGTTTTCCGTTCCCATTTGGGATGGATTGCAGCCTTGGGCATAGTCACTCAGAATTTGAATTTATTGGTTAGTCAACCATGTGAACATCCAGGGTATCATCCATGGATTTCACAAGGGTGTTGAGGTCCTTGGGGGCAGAGGACATGACTTGATTGTACAAGGCCACATACTCAGGGTCAGAGTTTTCATCAGGAGGAGGCGGCAACATTTTCTTCGCTGCGTTCTTGGTAAACTCGCGAATCTCCTCCATGGGAATTCTTCCTCCAGGAAAACGAGAGGCAAAATCATTCTCAGTCATCCCACTCTTCCCACGGGCGACCATGGTGATTTGAGGTTCCATGAACTTCTCACTGTCAGGGTTCCGGTTGAAAACACGAGTGCTCACAATTGCATGAATGTTGCTCTCAGCAAGATTACGCGTAATGCTCTTAGCCCGGAGTTTCTCATCAATGTGGCTGGGAAGCTGAGTCTCCTTCAAAGGCCCAATCACATCAAAGGAAATAGTCTCATTACGCATGGCAGGGTTTTTAGACTCAATGACTTCCTTGGCGTTCTTGATGGCAATTCTAAACGCGTTGTTCTTACCGTTCACTCCAGTACCGCAGCAGTCCATTTGAGCGAGCCGAGGTTTCCAGGCAGCAAAGACTTCTTTCATCTTCCCTGTTTCCCTGTCCTTCATTTGCATGGCGGTACCTACCTTTCGCACCACCCACCACATCTGATCCTTCTCAGGGAACTGATTCTCGAGTTCCTCATCGTTAATTGGTTTGAAACTCTTGGGAGCAGGACGCTCATCAGTTGGAGCAGGAGAGGAAATTTCCTCAGTGGGGCGTTTGTCGGCAAAAGGATCCATGCTATCAATTTCTTCGAGTAATAACTCTGCCTCGCTCTTGGCCTTATATCCACCCGTCATGGGAGCAGGTTCCTTGGGCGCCTCAACTTCAATCTCAAATTGTGTATTCTGTTGTGAACTCGACATCTCCAGTAACTAAGCGATCGTTCTCAGGGTCGTCGTCAATGTTAAAGTCGTACGCGCGTACAAAGAGGTTCTCAGCTGGAAACTGATTTTCCTCGGCAGGCTTCCCGACCACGATAGGAACTTCCCACCCTGGACCCACACCGGAGCGGGAAATCCGCTTGACACGGAAATCCTGGACCACTGCTCCCATGTTCCCAATGTGCTTCCCAATGTCGTGCAGTCCAACACTGCGACGATTGTTGTTCACAACACGGGAAAGGGAGTTGGTCAGAACGTACCCCACTCCATGCTCGAGGACAGTCTTCATAAAGTGGTGAGCGACTTCATCCAACTTGGGGCGTCCATAGTACATCTCTTGGGCACGGCTCATGAACTGCCCTGGGTACGGCTTGAGGTTGAGCAAGTCTTGGTAATCCTGAGCAGTGATAGGAACATCTCCACGGCGGATGCCCTTGGCAGACATGATGATGTTCCCGTCTTCATAGCAGGGTCCGTCTTGGTTCTCAGCCAGGACCACGTACGTCTTCTTCCCAACAATGATAGCACCACCGTTGGGAGGCAACTCTTCCTCATAGGCACCTCCGTCCTTCCCACCAAACAACTTCTCATGGGCGTAGCTAGGAACAACTTCCTCAATGTCGGCCCAGTGAGGGATGAGCTCGTCCTTGTGCTTTTCCCAGAGAGCTTCCTTGGCAGAGCGGCGGATCTTGACAGCGTCAGTGTCCACATAGTAGATCATGTACCTGGGAACTCGATGAGCATAGGTAGTGAACAGATGGTACTGGGACCACCCCAAGATGAAGATCCCTACAGCAAAGGGGTGCTGCTTGTCAATACGAGAAGTCGTCTTGTACTTGACAGTTGCATAGGCGTTTCCGTTCATGATGGTGATCACGTTCAGATCTTCCACACTGGGCTTCTTCATAAGGGCTTGAAGTTTTCCCATGTTGAGAACTTCCAAAGCCGTCTCAAAGAGCCCTTGGATCATCTTCCCATAGGCAGTGTTCGCAAAGAGCTTGCAGACAGTTCTCAGGGCCGGATTCGCCTCAGGAGAGTGTTTGATAATATCCTGCCGTTTCTTCTCAGCCAAGAAAGGCAGGAGAGAACGAAATAAGTCGATGCTACGGACAGTATCAGACCACTCATACCCACCTCGATAGGTAATCTTACATCCATAAGTTCGCAAGATCTTCAGAATAGGGGTAGTAACCCAAGTGTCATTCACAACTGGCTGGTTCCAGTCGTTCCTGAGAAGTTCACCGTTCGTGGAGAACTGTTTCTGGGGAAGAGGGAAAATCAAGTTCCGCTCCTGCATTGCGGCCATGTCCACATCGATATGGTAAACCCCGAGTACACGTTCGGTGTCGGTAGGCCCTTGACCGAAGGGGAGTTCTCTGTAGGCTCCAATGGGGAAGCGAACTGGCATAGCTGTACACACGTATGAATAGAGTCCCTTTACGTCGCCTGAGGATATTGGCTCGTTCACATGCAGGGGGCCCTGGGGTATATTCACACACCCGCCAGGAATAGCTTTTTTCAGGGTTTTGAACATTTCCACGGTAAGTGGCTCCCATAACCCACACACCTTCAGCTCCGACTTCTCTTCGGGGGTCATAGTCCAACCGCTCGGCTCGGTAGGTGGCGGATCTTTCTCCCATGAGTCGAGCAAGTGAGAATATACCACTCCGCCAATGGTGATGGGAAGTGGCTCATCCAAAGAAACTTGATCAGTCATGCTGCTCATAGCAATCGTGTACGCAAGGGTCAGTTCCATAAGAACAATCACATCGAGCTTGTTGTACTCTTCCAGTTCCTTGGCAAAGTCAGGATCGTTCCAGAAGTCAGCAGGACGAGCTTGGTGCATGAGCTGGACTTCGTGATGGGAAAATCCTTCCTTCTTCTTGTGAGGAGTCTTGAAGGAGTTGGCAGCGCTGGCGAGAGACATTCCAGGCAAGTGCTTCGCCAAATCTGAGAGGTGGATTTCCGTAGAGTGGATTTCCCCTTTCTCGTCTCGAGTTCTCATGGTGGCTGCAAGAAGTCGACCGCTGTTGTAAAACTGACTGGTGAAGTAAGTCGAGTTCTTGGGAACTTCCTGTGCAGCCAAGGACTTAGTCAAGTTAGCCATGGAACTTCCAGCACATCCTTCTTCAAGTTCGGCAAAGTGTAAAGCCTCAACCAACTTCTTCTTCCCTTCAAGTTCCCTGAGCAAGAATAAAAAATCAAAACCCGAGCCGTTGAAAGCAGAGAGAGTGACTTGACGAAAGTTTCCCTTCAGCACGGACTCGGTAATCCAGTCACTAAATTCTCTCATACATTCATAGCCCTTGACAAGGGTACAGCGGGCAAAAAGTTCCTCATCAGGCATAGGGTTCTTAGAGTGGGCAACATACTCGTCTTGAGTGAGAGCCAGCCAGACAACAGAGTAAGGAACAAGGTTCCCTGAGGCAGAGTCCTCAAGTCGGGAAACCCCGTTGACTGTGTAAATCGTCTCAATGTCAAAAAACACAAGAAGCTGGTCGTGTGACAGAGAGAGTTTCTTCAGAGCACTACTAGTGGCAATCTTCTTCATAAGATGTCCCTTGGGTAAAGTACTAGGAGGTTTCATATTCCAGCGGTTCCAGTACTCACGAACTGTCAAATCAGCTTCTTCAGGTTCCACTACAGGTTTAAGGGTTTCTGCGACTTGTTGACCTTTAAAAGATTTCCTAGTTGCAAGTTGGTGAAGCTCTAGTTTCTGAGAGAGGAACAGAGGTTGCTGTTTTCTCATGGTGGGAATCCAACCACCAAGCTCAAGGTCGTAGGAACATCGGACCAGTGCCGAGTAATGTTTCCCACGACTGATCACAATAGGACCCAAAGGCTGCAGAGCTTGATCAGGATCCTTGATAAAGAGGATGTGGGAAGAGTCTAAAGGAATGTAGATTTCCCTGTTGTGGAAAGCAATGTCCTGGGAAGTGACATCAGAAATTTTAACTTTGTCAAGGTTTGCAAACTGCTCAATAAAAGGAGAAGCGTTGGAGTTGAGAGCAAAGGGACCAATCTCCATCCACGTCTTGGCGACGGGAGAATCCGCACCATGAATGACTGCAAGATGGTGCTGAGCATAAAGTCTGAATTGTTCCCAAGGTAAGTCTGGGGAGTTGTACTGGGAGTACTTGGGGATAGAGAGCCAAAAACAAATACGATCTTTATAGTGTTCAGCTCCTGGGACAGGAACATCAAATGTATCAGCCAAAGGAAGTACATCGGGAAATCCAGACAGGAGGTCTTGTTCCCAAGGACCTGGAGTAGTCTGGGGAACTTCTGGAGGATGCTCACTCATCTTTGTGGATGTCTCACAAGAGCGAACGAAGAAGTGTCTAGAGCCATGAAACCTCCATCAGCATCAATAAGGGTGTCACTATCATCCATGTTTGTTTCAAAGCGAACTTGTACCCTTCTTAGGAAACTATTGTAGGCTTCTTGAAACGGTCTTCGAAAAACAGCAGGACCTAGTCCAACTGCCCGGATTCCCCGCAACCCTGTGAAGTTTAGAGTTGCACTTACGTTCCCACCCGGGTCTGTTCTTCTGGCTGCCTGATATACAGTGTCAAAGAAATTTCTTGTCGTAAGAACAGAATCCCCAACTGGGCGAACAGTGAAATCTGTATAAGGAATCCCAAATCTACCAGCGGTAGCACGCTGTCTTCCTATGACACGAAAACGACCTCGGTTCATATTTTGGCGAGTTATTCAACAATTGGCTTCTTGAACATTCCCTTCCAAACATAGTGAATGTCTCCCGAAGCACGCACTTCGAACTTGCCCTCGTTGCAGTAGTCGTCCAACATAGCAACAGCTGCCTTGAGGATGTCAAAAGTCACGTTGGAGGCAATGTATCCGGCCAACTTGATTCCATCACCCTTGGCATGTCTCATAGGGATCCCAAGAGAACTAATGTGACCGGTGAGCATGTGGGCAGCGATGTTGGAGGCTGATGGCGGGTCCTCAACATCTTCCATAAACTCAACAACCGCACGTCCTCCTTCTCCTTCTTCTTGAGCAGGTGCGGTAGAAGTGGCACGGCTGCGCTTCTTCTTCGACTTCGGCTTCTCTTGATCACTCTCAGGAGAGCTATCATCAGCCTTGCGCTTCTTGGAGGTGGAGGCCTTTGCAGATCCTTTGCTGGAAGATCCATTGGTGACGGGAATGGTCTCCGCAAAGGCATGCAAGGCATCATCCTTGGCCTTCAAATTGGCGGCAACAACTTGGTCGTTGACAGGCTTCTCCTTCTTTTTCCCCTTTCCTTTTTCTCTCTTTTTCTTAGGGGGTGCCTTTTCTTCGGCGTCAGAGCTTTCCAGTTGAGACATTAAATCAATTCTCTCTGGAGCATCAGAGGCCTCAACAATCACAGAGATGGCTTCACGAACCCAATCAGGGATGTCTTCAGCATACCGTGGATGTTGATAGCGCATGGCCACGATGTAAGGGATCATGTGGGCACGAGCGCCGCGCTTCATAAAAGGCAAACAAATAGACAGGTCTGGCTCGGAGGGCTTATCCGCAGCCATCAAGTCACTAAACACATATGGATGGTGGTTAGGCATGTGTTGCTGCAACTTGGTGAATTGGGCACGACAAAAGCAGCAAGTGGATTTCTCCGCATGGTAGGAAGAACCGTCTGGTTGGGAAACCCCAGCAGAGGTAGAGGTTAGCATAGCAGTAGCCATATCAGAGTTGCTAAAGTAGTTAGTAAGGGGGGTTAGCGTATTAGTAGATTGAGCCGCAGACTGTAGGGGAACCCCGTCCATTATTTTTTGAAAAACTTCACTTTCCATAGGAAGAGTTCCTGACTCAGGAAGTTCAAGAACGTTGAGAAGTTCGTTTTCACGTCTGGCAAGAGCAGAAGGGAGCATTATGAAAAAGTGATAACTCACTTTTCCTTTCAAGCAAAGTATCAAAATGCCAGTTCTTAAATACAGCAAGAAGCAATACGATCCTAAGACTTTGTCCCTTGGGAACTACAGTACTCGTCAACGCGAACAACACACTGTGATCACAGGAAGTGTGGACGTGAGTGAGGAGAAGAAAACGGTCTGGGTTTCCGGGTCCGGGGTTTCCGTCCAGTCTCGTGGTCTTGTTCCTACCAACGAGTTTTACACTGCTGGTGGGAAAACTGCTGAAGACTGTGAGTGGGATCCTACTGTCAAGGGTGGACACTCTGTCGGTCTTACTGTCTCACGTAGTTCCGAGCTTTACAAGTTTATTTCTGAAACGGAAAAGTCCGTCGCCGCTGCCTTGGTCAAGAACGGAGTTCTCAAGGGTTACACTGATGCCCAAGCAGCCACCTTTGTCAAGTCTTCTTTGCGTGAGTACGAGAGAGTTCTCACGTTCACAACAACTTTGGATCCTTACACTAGTGTGAAGAATAAGGACTTGAGTTCTGCTGTTCACCCTCTCAATGCCTGGAACGACAACCCCATGACCCCTGGGTATTCCGTCACTGGTCTTCTGGTCTATCCTTCCTTCTTCTCTGTGGTGGGTGGAGTCAAGGCCCAAAACCCTGTGATCCGTGTTCACTTCAAGGTTTCCCGTTTTGATGTCGAGCGCCGTCTCACTCCTGAGGAACGCCTTGACAGTATCATGAAGAACCCTGACCAATCTCATTGGGCTTCTGTGATCAACGAGGCTATGAACTTTGATCCTTCTGAGGATGACGATGAGGATGGAGACGAAGACCTTGTGTCTTCTCCCATCTTGGGAAGTCCTCCCCGCCTGACTGCTGCCCTCCGTGCTTCTGGAGGCATCAAGAAGAAGCATGCCGATGCCAAGCGCCGCAAGTCTGCTGCTGCTCAGTTCATTGATGATGAGGCAATTGAGGAGAGCGACTATTAAGTACTTTTCGATTGAGTATGGCTATCACTGGAGTGAGTCTCAGCAGTGAGGACCGAACAATTCAAGAAAATGACCCGGCAGATTGCTATGTCACCCCAAGATTCAATACCTCAGGACCTGACCGTCCTGAAAACGGTGGGTACCAGATCCGTCTTTCTCAAGTCGTAATTCCCAGAGGCTGGTACGGGATTACCTCTACTACAAACACTATTGTCATGCAGAACAGAGGAACTCTTGCCCTTGCCACAGTTGACATCCCTCAAGGAGACTATAGTGCAGCTACCTTTGCCACCCGGCTTCAAGCCGCCCTCAACGCTGGAGCCGGAGTCTTTTCCTCCACCACCTGGGCTGTGAGCACCAGTTCCAGTACCTACAGGCTTCTCATCAGCAATAGTGATAGTATTGAGTTTACCTTTGTGGTCGACTCTGCTGATTTTACCATGAATGAAGCTATGGGTCTCCCCAAGATCCGTGGAGGATATCCAGCCAGCTATTTTGAGTCTGTTTCTTTTTCCTGGACAAGCCCCTTTGCTGTTCGTACCCTGCATGTGAACTTTGCCTATGTTCTCGTCGACTGGCCCGGGATCAACACGGTTGTGACATCCAAGCGTATCACAGGATCTACTGTGGTCAGCCAAACGGGTATGAGACCTGTGGTCTGCAAGGCTGTTCCCAGAGCGGAGTGGGCGTCCTCCTGCCGGATTGAGCTCCTGTCAGAAAAATATTGGACGTGTCAACGATTCCCCACAGGCAACATTCGCATGCAGCTCTTGACTCATGATTGGGAGCCCATTCAAATGGGTGGGGAAGAATGGTCTGTAGATTTTGATGTCTTTGATATGCCAGGCGCCGCCAACGCTCCCAACCATGTGACTATTGCTGACCCCGAGAGAGACCTCCGCCGTCCCGCCCTTCCTGACAGAGACTTGAGCGCAACTGCCGGGGATGCCTTGCCGCCTGAGGGTCGGGCTTCCCTTGTAGTGGGAAGAGTTCACCAGCGTACCCCTGGCCCGAACGATGAAGGATCTGTGCCTAAGCGTAGACGTTTTATTAACACTCGGGAACCAGCTAGGAAGAACGGATAATTCAAATCCAATGTCTCAAAACCAATTGATCCTCAGGAATATTGTTACGGTTAAAAACCAAAGGTCCACCTGCAGTGAGGAAACTAAAATCATATAACTGACGAAGTCCTTTGTAAGGGATTAATCCAGCAACAGCCAAGATAGCAGCCGTGTGAATATCGTAAGGGTTGACAATTTCCCGGTTCGCCCAAGACTTGAGCTCCCATTGGTTTTTGGCAATTTGCAAGTCTGTCACGCTACGCCCACCATAGAGGCCAAGACGAGAGAAACTACCCAGGGTAGCATCCATACGCAGACCAGCAAGGAGCTCAATGTGATACGTAATCATGTACGCAGTCAACGACTCTTCTCTTCCTGGAGGATCCACCCAGTCTTCTTCCTTTCCCAAGATCACATTGAAACTCATCCACCCATGTTCCTCATGGTACATAGTGGGGAGGTTCAAGTTCAAAAAGGTTTTGGTTTCCCGTCTCATCATAGCCAGCGCCATGGCAAACCGCGGACGAAAGTGGAGTTCCTTAGGAGCCACTGTTTTGTTGAACTCGGGAACAAGACCCCAGTTGGTGGGGTTAAAGTTCTCAACCCACCCTGGGACGTAGCCAGGGTTGACTACTTCTTCAATGTATTCTTCAGTCATACTATGTTTTCAAAACACAGGAAATAAATTATACCTCCTATCACGACGGGTTCTACCTCCACCAGCCATCCACATCCAAAAATAAATCTTTTCGTACAAATACCCGTCAAGCATTACATATTCTCGTAAAGTAACATGCGCACGTTCTCCGTACGTTTCATAATGATTCCTATCAAACTTAAACTTCAACATCTGAAAAGTGACATTTATGTCACTTTTTGTTCTCATGTCTGCAACACCTCAACAAATTTTTGATGGAGAGGCTTGTGGTGCTGGTACCCTAGGGTGCGAGTGTTACGGCTGCTATTCTTATTGCGGTAACGGATGTGGGTGTTGCGGGTGCACAACGTGTGGGGAAGGAAATCCTGGTTCTTCGGATTCTGAAGATGAAGAAGAAAAAGAAAAAGAAAAATAAATAATTACTACGCAGGGTAGTTTTTGACTAACCACCTTCAATGAACAAGCAACGTATCAAGAAGTCCGTCCAACTTTCTCTTACTAAGACTATCCTAACAAAGGAGAAGAAAAAGTTTATTGTTTGTCCTTTTTCTTGTGACGAAAAGTTTTACGGTGAGAAAGTAGTTGACCAGCACCTTTTGTCTCACCACCAACATGTGTTGAACACCGGGTGGAAAAATAATGATTTTCCAACAATTGTTTTTTGGACAAATTTTTGCACTCGTAATTTGGCCAATGCTATTTTATTCCAGTATGCCGAGAAATTGGCGGGAAAACGTGAGAAATTGGAATTACCGCCTTCTAGTATTAGACACCGGGCGTATATAGAAAAAATCAGGGAGCTTACTCAGCCGGGGCTCGAACTCGTGCCTAAGCCTATTATGAAGGGGCTTTTGAGTGACCCACGGTTTCCGTTGGGGAAACCCGACGCTACCTGCTATGTTTGTCAAGACGAGTTCCCCAAAGTCCAACTCTGCCCTGAACACCCTGAACACAGTGTTTGCCCCTCCTGTGCAATTCGTATGATCGACACTTGGTTGGTTCGTGCTAAGATTTTAGGTCGAGTCATCCAGTACGGTGAAAAGACTGCCATCTATCAAATGGAGAACAACCTTCTTCTCAACATTTTGGATGACCATATTGATACTCCCTGTGGCATCTGCCGTTCCAACATTGCTGATACCTGGCGTATTCTCATTGAGCTCCGCTATGCCCTCAACAAGATTCATGTGTGGCACTTGATTGACTACAAGCCTGGAGAAGTTCTTGAGGCTCACCGTGAGTCTCAACGCCGCGACGTTGAAGAACAACTCGAAGCCGCTCGCCGCATCGAGCTTGAAGGTGCCTTCCCAGACGAGGAGCTCCTTGAGGAACTCAACGACCAGTCTGACAGCGATCCTGAATACGAACCCACTCCTGAATAAAAAAAATTAGTAGTCGTCTTTGTTTTGATAATGGAGTGCCCAACGGTTTCGTTTCCGCATTCCAAGTTTTTGTTCTTGTTCTCGTATATGATAATCGGCTTCCAGGGATTCCCTGCGTAAAGCACTATTGATCGAAGCTTGCTTTTCTAGTGCCTTATACTCTTGATATTTTCTTCGATGTGGCACTTCATCAAGAAGTTCCATTGCACGAAGATAATCCCGTAAGGCATTCATTCTCGTAGTCTGTTCGTCAGATAAATCTGTATCTTGGATTTTCTGAGCCATATAGTCTTTGTAAAAAGGGGAAACCCGAACGTGCATAAAGTACCTTCCAGCCCAGTTTCGTTTCCAAATGTAATCCATAATCACATTCTGATTAGGCACCATGAATACGGACACGCTCGCTAACCTAGATCTGATATCTAGGGAAATTGATCAGAAGGAGATGGAGAAGGAGGACATTGTTCGGTCGGCCGCCTATCAGATTAATCTGGCTCGCTTTAAAAAGCAGTACCCTCAATTCCCTGCACCTACCTGCATGGTAGGTATCTCTGGGCAGTGGGGTCGTGGGAAGTCCACCTTGTTCATCCTGTTGCTCCGAGTGTGGATGGAGTTTGACTTGTTCAATGAGGTCTTCTTTTTCTCAGGGTCAGGGACGAAGGATCCCAAGATGAAGCACTTCTTCCCACATGACAACAAGAGCACAAGAACCACGCCTGAGAACATCATGGGGCTCCTCGAGTCCTTTGAGAAGGACAACCCTGAGAACAAGGAGCTCCTCGCAAGCGTCCGGTCTGCGCTCATGCCTAAAGCCCCCTCTCCCTCCTCGAAGGGTAGTAAGAAGAACCCAGTTGTCGCAGCCACAGCCGTCAAGACCGGCTCAGGAGTCAGCAAGAGGACGGGTCCTAAGAAGTCCCATCGCGGTCCCGCCCCCAAGGACGAATTCGACGAGAAGAAACTTCGTGCTCTTATCAAACAGACCCTCCGTTCCAACAAGATCAAGGTCTCAGACATTGACAGTGAGCGTTTCGAAAACATGTCCAAGGAAGAGCAGTGCTCCTTCCTCAGGAAAATGGTCAGCCCTGGGAAGATTTGTTTCTTCGATGACTCCTCTGGAGACAAGGCCATCCTCAGCCAGAACAGTCCCATCTATCGACTGGTCATTATGCTCCGCCATCTCGGCGCCTGTTGTGCTTTTGCTTACCATTCCTGGAAGGATCTTCCCAAGAAGATGCGAAAACAAACTTCCACTAACATCGTATTTCCTTGTCCTCCCGAAGAGCAAGAGGCCATTGGAATGGCAACCGACCTGGGCGCCAAGGCCATGGAGTTCCTTCTCACTGCCATGGGGAGAATTCCTCATGTCTACCTCGTTATTCACGACCGAGCTCCGGCTGATGAAAAGTACTGGATCAACTTCCGTGTTCCTCTTTCTGAGAGAACCATTGGGGAAATTGTTAGTGCCGAAGAATTATTCAGGAAGTCCCAACGTGGTAATAACGCTAGCAACGGCTTTAGTTTGGGAGGAGGCGATTCTAGTACGGGCGGGTCTGCGATCGTGCAGAGCTTGCTTGACCAGGCTCCTGAAATTGATGTTCTTAATAAGGACCGCCCGGTCCCGGCAGACAAGACGCTTCCTCTCAACCTGACTCCCCGGGAACAACGTCTTCTCCCTGAGGCACGATTACTTGTGGCCAAGGTGGAGAATTTCACTTATCCACTCCTCCCTGATCCCGCCAAACATCTTAAGAAGGCAGCACCTCCCCGCAAGCGACGTGCTCCATCATCATCAACCCCTCGCAAGAAACAGAAAACAACCTCCGCTACCGGCACATCACAACTCCTCCCTTCCTCTCATCCCATGAAGGATCCTATCCGTCCCTCTTCCGCACAGGCACGTACCGCTGCTGCGAACTTTCTCCATCCATCTGCGGTGATCGCGAACCTTGCTAGGAATCGTGCTCTCGCTGCAGGCGGACGAGGAATTGCTGCAGGGGATGTCGCCTTTGCCAAGGCCTCCGGGGACCGGCAAGCAACTAGAGCAGCCATTGCCAGAAAGGCTGCTGCCAAACGTAATCCCAAGGTAGCTGCGCAGATTGCAAAGTCTACCACAGGAAGACCTAACACACAATCCGTAGCCGCGGCTTTCCGACGCGGGCTTCTGCAAGGAATTCGAACCAATTCTCGTTTATCGTCCAGGGGGTTGGGTCCACGAAGAGCTGCTGAGAAAGCTTTCAAACAAGCACAGGGTGGAGTGAGACGATCTCGAGGAACTGGAGGCGGAGCACGAGGACGCGGATCCTCTGGTAGTTTTGCTGCTATTCAAGACATGCTTGCTCGCCAAGAAAAACTCACTCAAGCACAAGTGACTGCCAAGACTCAAGCAGAGGAAATCAAAAGGCTTCTTGCTGAGAAGGAAAAAGTTCCTACCGAGGAAGACATTCAAGCTCGATCTGATGAAGCCGTTCGAAGGGCTCTCGAGCTGGATGAACAGAATAGACGGTCTGCCAGGGAAGAAGAACTCCTCAAGGCTGAAGCCGGCGAAGCTGATGAACCGGTGGAAGAACCCGAGCCTGACGCGGAAATGGGTGAAGTTGAACCAGATCCTGAAGTTCCTGATGTGCCTATGGCAGAGTCAGATTCACTTCCCGAACATCCTCGAAACAAGCCTCGACAAACCAGTGTGAGCACTGGCACTCAGAGTTCAGTAGGAACCAGCAATGCTGGTACTCAGACAGTGAAACCCTCTTCCTTTAATTCTTTCAAGGTGCCTTCGACCAGTGGGGTTGTCCGTCCTATTGCAGTGAAACCTCCTGGTTATGTTTTTGGATCTGGTGATACAACCACCTTCAAACCTATCCCAGTGGAACCTCCCTCAATACAAGTTCCCGTCCAACAGAACGCGGCAGCTCTTCCTCCTCCTCCTCCTGAATCTGAAGCTCCCGCTCCTCCTGTTCCTGAGGCTGCAGTGACAGCCCCTCTTCCTGAGGAGGAGAAGGTCCAAAACCCTCAACCCTTCAACTTTGATTTCCCTATTCCCTCTGGACCAAGCAGCAAGACAGGGACTAAATTAGATGGGACTGGACCCTCTAGCGCTGTCACTGTGGTTCCCAAGAAGTCCTTCAAGAACAGTAACAAAGCAGGGAAGTTGAGCAACAACCTCGGTGTTGCAAAACCGAAGCACAAGGCAATTGCTCCTGATGTATTGAAAAATGCTGCCGTGGGAAGTCAGGAAGTCACTTCCACTGCTTTGGTTCTCCATGGGAAGGTGCGAGGCGGACGAGGAGCCAAGAAGAGTTCTTTCCCCAACACCATTCGCCCTGCTGACACAACTGCTGAAGGACAGGCGACAAAACTGGAAACGAGTGGACAACCTGTAAGTCATTTCCCTAACAACATCGTTGCGCCTGTCTACCCTCCCGTGGGCACAACGTATGCCACTCTTCCCAATGAAAAGAAACAACCACTCACAGGCGAATTGAGAAACCCATCTCCACCCCCTAAGAAGCAGACTACAGTTCCTCCTCTGCTCGACGCTCCTCCGCCCTCTGTAGAGGAACCTTCCGAGACTCCCGCCGCAGAGCCGGTGGATATGACTGATGAATAACAGAAAAAAATGAACACTTTTTGGTAGGAATGTCTATTGCAAACGTAGAACTGCCTCCTTCGGCCCAAGATTTTTCGTCTGTTAACAGACGTAATTTGCTCGAGGCTACCCGAGACAACATCGCAGTCCCTCCCCGTAACGGCCAAGACGGTTATGGGTACACGTCTAACCGGAACTTTTCCATCCCTGTTCCCCCTGGGAACAACTGGCTGGACATGAAGAACACTCACATTATGGCCACAGTATCTACGACAGGAACTGCGGGCGATATGCGCCGAGCCGGTGCAGCTGGCCTCATGTCCTATTTCCGTCGCGCTACCTTCCGTGTGCAGGGAGGAAGGGACATGCAAAAGGTGGACAATATCAACTTGGTTACCTCTATCATGGCTCTGTTTTATTCTGATGAGTGGAAGTACGGTGTTGGTCGCCGCTTCGGATATGGAACTGATTTGCAACGTGCCGGCGATGCACTGTTTTCCCTGGGGACTGTCTCTGGGAAGCGAATGGAGTTTGATCTCATTGCCATGGGACTTCTTGAGAGCGGTCGTGCTCTCATCAACTCTGCCGTTGGTTGGGAATTTGAGTTTGAGCTGGAGGATCCTGTGATTGCCATGACTTCCCTTGTGACCGGAGCAAACTATCAGTTCAACAACGTCCAGCTCTATGCTGAACTTGTGACGGGAACTGACATGCTTGATGCTGAAGTCCAGGAAATGTGGGCTGAGGGAATGCCTATTACTGTTCCCTTCGAGGATCACTACTACTTCCCACAAGTGCTCAACGTTGGAGAGTCCCTGTCCCAAAAGAACTTCTCCATTGCTGCTGATGCTGTGATTGCCTACCTCTGCCGTTTCCTCTTGACGTCTGACATGAGCAACCAGCAGGCTGATATCTTCAAGCTCGGTGTGAATGTGGGTGCAAACTTTGCCCAGCTCCAAGTTGGAGGTCAACTAATTCCTCCCTCAAGAATTGAGATGAGTGGATCCGGCGCTGAGTTCCAAGCTCAGATCCACAATGGATGGTTCCGTAACGAGATTCCTCAATCTTGCGAAATTGACGGAGACGCCTTCTACTCCAACCCTCCTGTGGCAGGTGTTCCCAGCGCCAGCTCCCAGTTCCTTATTGGCATTGGTCTTGGCGGCGGACGTGATGCTCACATTGATCCTGGACTCAACTTCAACTTGGGTAATTCCCAAGCTTATCTCCGCCTCCAGCTTCTTGCTGGTCTCACTGTTTCTGTGCACATGGTCCAGATTGTGACCACCATTATGCACATGAATATTCTTCCCAACGATGCTCAAGTCCAAGGGTAAAAAATTCACTTTCTCATATCCTCTCCCTTTAAAACATGGCATCTACAACTGGACATTTTGGAAACACGACTCCCTTTGAGACGTTGCAGCCCAAGGGTAGTGTTGGACGCATTAGTACCACCGTTGTGGATCAAGCCACTGGAGATTCAGTGGCTGGACGTCCTGGTGTAGCTCTGGCCATTCAGCGTGGAGTTCCTGAAGAACGAGTTGATGCTGCTGCTCATGCACTTCCTGCAACTGTGATTCACAACGACGTTAGTATTATCTCTAGCAGCGAAGCCACTGTGACTTTGACAATGCCTACTTTGGCTGCTGTTCAAGCCCTGTTCCCAGACCTCAAGTATGGAGACCGTTTGAGATTTACCGTCTGGGTCTCGGCCGCTGCTTCTCATGCAGCTGTGATTACCTGTGCTCCTGGTGCAGGGAACATTGGGGCCTTTGGTGCTCCATTTAACATTGTTGCCGCTTCCACTGGCGATCCAGCTATCGGAGAGCAGCATGCCCTTCTTGTGGAAGGAAGATACCTTCGTGATGATCCAGAAACTCCCTATATTCTGTGGATGGGATGGTGGACTAACCAACGCTACACCGCACCTGCTTAAGAAAGAACAAAAATTTTTTCATTACAAAACTACCTCTTCATTGTGATAGTAAACATTTTGGAACTGCTCAACTGTACTTTCCAAATCACGAATCCAAATACCGCGATTAGGCTGCGGGGTCCCAGCTCCAGCAGCAGAAAGAACCCAGTTCATATCCAAGGTAAAATCGTCCTTGATATTCTCAGGCATGGTGAAAACGTCTGGATACTTACTTGCGACATCCTGCAAAGGAATGATCCAAGTCGCATCAAAAGAGAAAGGAACGACATACTGTGAAATAGTACCTACAGCGGGGTCTCTGTTTCCTACCCAATAATTTTCTGCACGCTGCGCTTCAATCGCAGGAAGTTTAATTGCGCTGATACCCAACCTTGGAGCAATTCGAATACGGAGACCAGGATTTGTTACCGTTGCTCCTCCTCCCCCTCCGTCCCAGTCCGCAATGAATGATCCATGCCAGTTCAGCCGAACTTTGAGAAAGGATTTCGGTCTCGGGACAATTACAATTCCCACTGCTCCATCAGTTGTGCGTACATGATATTCTGATGAATTGGATGAAACCCAAGGATAGTTTCTGAAGTTTGTTGCACTAGGAGAAATTCCGGGATCAAGAATTGCAGGTTCGAGACTTGGGGAAGGCGCTGTTCTTCTGTAATGCCAAAGTTTCACAAGTCCGTTTTGTTGCACCCCGGCCCCATTCGTATAGGGGGCTTTGTTGAATTGAGCATTTCCCCAATTGGTAGTCATGAGTGAAGAAATGATTTATGCATATTGATTTTGTCGAATAGAGCCAATGGCAAAACGACTAATTTCCTCATCGCTCATTCCTCTGTGGACTTTTCGGAAGAGGGAGGAGAGCTGCTTGCGCGAACCCACCTTTCCACGAGACGACACGACAGTTCCTTGAGTAGCAGCGAGCTTGTCATATAAGCGACGATTGAAAGCACCTCCAGATCTCCGGGTAGTAAAGCGACGTCTTTGAGGAGTAGCCGGAGCACGAGAAGCTCCAGCACTGCTGTCCATATCCCCAGCACCCGTGCCCTGGTCAAGAATGGCTTCTGTTTCCTCAAGTTCTCCAACTCCGGGGTGGTAACCGGGATCTCCGGGTCTATTTGTTCCTCCTCCTCCTTCTTCCTCCTCCTGGGGCTCTTCGGAACCATCCGCGCCAGCCTCTGCCTCAGCCTGCTGGTAGATGTTGTCGAAGAATGCGACTCGCTCCTCGAGGTACTTGAAGCGGTCCTCCTTGGCCTTTCGGGTTGCAGCGGCCTTCTTTGCTGCGGCGCTTCTTCCGGCTCCAGCAGCTGGCTTCTTTGCGGATGTCTTCTTTTTCTTTGGGATTTCCTTAGTTTCAGGAACACTCTCAGGGTCTGCGTCACCAGAATTCCCGCGAACTGAAGAATTGCCACCGCTAGTGCTACTTCCGTTGGTATCGTCATGAGTGTTCTCAAGAGGCTCTTCTTGGGACATGGTACCGGACAGAAAACTGGACAGCTCTGCATTCACTTTACGATTAATAACCACTATGGGAGCGAAGAAACGTCAAGGTGGATTCTGGGGCGGAGTCAAGAAGCATATTGGAAAGGGAATGAAGGCCGTGGGCAAGGGCATCAAAACCGGGCTGAAGCACTTGGGTACCGATACGGGGGATGCTCTCATTGGCCTCGCCCGCGATGCGAGCAGTGTTCTTGGAGGACCCGAGAGCGTGACTAAGGCTCTGGACACAGCTCAAAAGGCGAGTGGGAAAACTCGTGAACTTAGGGAGATTGGAAAGAAGGCTGGAACTCTTACCCAGGGAACTGTTGGCATGAAGCGCTCCTCCAGCATGATGAATGAATCTTCAACTTCACGGATGCAAGGAAACCGAGCGGGACTCACTCCCGCTCCTAGGGAGAGTGTGGCTGCTCCCTCTTCCATGGGTAGTAACTCAGATGGAATGAGCATGGCCAGGAAGCGGTTGAAGGCTTTCTAGGTAGGAGAAAAAAACATATAATTCATAAAGGCCCCCTTTTATTTCTTCTTTTTCATTCTCAGGCCCATGCACGTTTCCCAGCCTTTTTCAGAACAGTCACTCCAGTGGCTTTGGCCACGGCCTTTCCAATTGACTTGGGAAGCGGGCGGTTCGCGGCTTTCTTGATTGTCTTGCCAACGGCCTTGGCCTTTTTTCCGTAGCGCTCTGTCATTTCACCCATAATGGTTATCAGTCAAATTTTGATTCATTATGACAAACCCTGGAAACAATCCGTTCCCACCAGAGTATGCTTCTGAAGCGGACATTAATAATTTGCAAACACAGATCGATTCAAACGATACTTCCTTGTCTGCTCTAGGAGGTTCCGTGACTGCGAACAGTGAACATTTGACACTCTTGGGAAGTTGGGCTCTTCAATTCACAGGAACCGGTATCAGTACAGGATTTTATATCATGACTCAAGTGTACGGAGACATCTCAGGTCCCTCATCTCAATCTACCGTAATGAGAATGCAGCCCTGCGTAATCAAGAAAGTGTACATAAGTACAAACGGTGGTGGGGAGTGGACTGGTGGAACTTTGGAATGGGAATTCTGGAAAAATGCTGTAAGAACTGGAACGCCAGACTACACCAGTGGGCCGAAACTGAACAATGGGGTTAATTTTGATTACCTTACGGACAACCAACGAGCCACCTGGGATACAACAAATGTTACCATGGCGGAAGACGACTACATAACTGCTAGAGTTACTGCTACAAGTGTAACTGGTGGGCCTGAAGGCATTTACATGCAGCTTTGGGGAAGCCGTACTTGAAATAAATCAAATTTTCATTCAAGATGACAAATCCTGGAAACAATCCCTTTCCTGGGAGTACTGGCACATTTCCCGGTCAAGTTCTCAGCAAATATCGATGGAAACCAGAGTTCATTGGAACCGGTGGTGACACCGATTTTCTTGATCAATTTAGTCCCACCATCACTCTTGAAGATAGTGATACTGAACTTCACTTCAAAGGAACAATTGGTTGGGGTGGGAAAACTGGGTTCGTCAATATGGGTCTGATACGCGACGGATCAACAGAATCTATGACCTTTCAATCCTACTCGACTTCCTCAGGTTTTCAATCGATTGACATCTTATTCACAGACAGGCCTGGTGCTGGAAGTTTCACCTATACGTTACAAATCGGGGAAGACGTGACTGGTGACGTTAGTTTTCTTTATAATGATTCCTGGCTTGAAATTTCCAAAGTATATATGCCAACTTCCGTTTATGAAATAGATTCGACTACAAACTGGACTTGGTCATAAAAAGAAAGAAAATTGGAAATAAATCGTATATTTGAGATTTAATTGGTCAAAAATGTAGATCTGGAATTAAATGGTCAAAAATGTAGATCTGGCTATTTTTGTGGTCAAAAATGTAGATCCAACTCAAAACCACTCTTCCAACTCCTGCCCACCTCAAAACCACTCTTCCAACTCCTGCCCACCTCAGATTTGGCGCCAAAAGTGAAAAATAGGCAAAAATACACTTCCAGGGTGGAAGTTTGGATTCTTTTTTCGGATTAAATGGCTATTTATTTGAAAAAATAGGCTAAAAATACGAAAAAAGA
>Ga0209947_1000593_pt1 | contig 22705 bp, 26 predicted proteins | sample SalPonR2_B_D2_MG_FD_185706 | JGI IMG/M metagenome (GOLD analysis project Ga0209947, IMG submission 185706) | Salt pond soil microbial communities from South San Francisco under conditions of wetland restoration - Salt Pond MetaG R2_B_D2_MG... ...
CCGAGGCCGTTGACAACGTGGTTGATGTCGCCGTTCAAACCGGCAAAGTTGACGATACGAGTCATCTCGATGCCGGGGTTGTCGGGCACCTCGATGGAATTTTCCAGGTGCACGCCGCTGGCCGCGGCTTCTTCCAGGGAGAAGTTGTAGATGCCCAGACCCCAGGCCTGGTGGGTCTGGACCAAGTCCACCACCTTGTAGGAGGCAAAGCCCGGCTGCCCATTGTCGTTCCACTGCTCGACGCTCGGCGGATCGTAGCGGATTTCCGACTGGTAAATATCAGTGCGGCCACGCTCGCCTGTCCACAGGATCTGGTAATGCTGAAAGTGTTCGTTGAACAGACCATGCACCGTCACGTTGTCGGCATGACCGGCGTCTGCTCGACGATCGTGGTGGGTTGGCCCGGCCACTGGTCCGGCGGCGCGCTTTCGACGCCGACCAACACCCGGTTCCAATTACCCCCTTCCAACGGCCAATCCCGCTGTTGCGGGTAAACCACTGCTGACCGGTGGTCAATCCGGCCCGGCCTTCCACTCGGCGGCCGTTCGTTTCAGCGCTCGCGTACGAGGCAGTCCTGGCCACGCTGCTTGAGCGTCTCGCATAGCGCGTTGGCTTCCTCGGGCTTCATCGGTTGGGTCACCAGAAGGTACAAGCCGTTGGCGCTCTGCGATTCGAGGGCCGAATCGCCGAGTACTTCGCCGAGCTGTTGCTCAAGCAACTCAATGCTCCGGCGTGCCTGATTTTGGCTGCCGACCGCCGCAAGCTGTACGCGATGGGTGTTTTGCGCGGCTTCGATCTGAGCCTGGCGCTGGCGCTCGCGCTCGGCTTCGAGTTCGCGCTGGCGTCGTTCGGCTTCAGCCCGGGCCTCGAGTTCGCTGATCCGCTCTTGAGCAAACTCCGCTTCCGGGCTGTCCGGATAGTCGGAGGCGAACTCCTGCAGCGCATCGATATCCTCGCTGTCGGACAAGGCCTGCCATTGAGTTTCCCGCTCCAGGGTGTTCAGCCTTTCTCGCGCGTCGTCTGCGGCCTCGGCATCGGGGTGGGTCTCTATGAACTCGCGATAGGCTTCAGCTGTGTTGCGCTGGCGGGCGTCGGTCCACGCGCGTTCGGCGCGAAGCTTGTCGATGCGGGCCTGCGCCTGGTCGGCCTGGGAGCTTTCCGGATACCGCTCTACGAATGTTTCATAGGCCGCGATGGTGTCTTCCTGCTGGGCTTCTTCCCAGGCTGCGCCCTGCTGGTCGCAGCCGACCAGAACCAGTGCCAGAAATAAACCAAGGATTCGGATCGTCATGTCGGCACCTCCGTGGATGTTGGATCCAGCTTCCCGGCGCGCAGCCCCAACGGCCGGGGTTGCGGCTTTGGCCGAGCTCGTTGCGCTCCCGACTCTACCGCGTCCGTGCAATGCCTTCAAGCGGCGCCGTTCCGGGAATCAATCCAGCGGCATCACCTCGACCGGGCGCATGCTGTCGTCGACCGAGACCATCACCAGTTCCCCCTGTATCGCCAGTTCCTGACCGCCGGAGAGCGGATCCTCGCGCAGAATCTGCACCGTCACGGTCACGCTGGTATTGCCCACGCGCGTGACCTCGCCGATCAGCTCCACGATACTGCCCTTTGGAATCGGCACCTTGAAATCCACTCGGTCCATCGACACCGTCACCACCTGCCGTCGGGCGAAGCGCGTGGCTGTGAGGAAGGCGACTTCGTCCATCCACTTCATCGCCGTACCGCCATAGAGCGTGCCGATGGGGTTTGTGTCCTGCGGAAAAACCAGCTTGGTGATCCGGGTGCGAGAGTGCTCGATTCGTTCCTTTACAGTCATGAGGTGCTTTCGGTCTGGGCCACGTCCAGATTCTAGTGTACCCCGGCGGTCTGGCGGCACGATCATGTTCAGAGGCCCGACCGGCTATACTTCAACGTGCTTACCAAAACAGGGAATAATACCGAAGCTGTTCAATACTCTATGCGCCGCGACCTTGATGTTTTCCTTCACCATAGCGTACGCGCAGGAAACGACATATGGCTTCCAGAGCCAGCCGTTCAACGACGTATTCGGAACCTACACCGCGGGACAGAACCTTACCGGCAGCATAACGCTGAGTGAACCGTTGCCGGCCAATGCCAGCATGAACGTCAACACGATTCTTGTCAGCTATTCGTTCAGCGACGGTGTGGTGACACTCGACCAAACGAATTCCGAGATTCTCGGCGGAATCAACCTTGCGACTGACGCTGGTGGACGCATCCAGTCCTATGGGATGACTTTCTGGGAATCGCCGTTGGCAACAGCTTCCGGCGAGATCTTCACGGGCATGGACATTCTGTTCAATCCGGGCGTCGGCTCGCCCGGCTGCACGCCTTCGGCTACATGTTTCCCGGCAAGAGTGCAGATCAATTCCGGCGATCTGGAATGCTTCAGCACTTTCGGCGGCGAATGCGATGGCGCCTTTGTTCCGGATTCCGCTGACTGGGGCCGAATTCTTCGCGTTGCCGAGGCGGCGGGGCGCGGCTCGGATCGCGCCCCGTCAACATCGAAGACGTCACAAGTCTATTTCCACCTGGGCGGCAAGCGCCACCATGTCCACACGACCAGCGCGGCGAACAGCGTGTAGGCGAGGACGAATCCCCACCACGGCAGGTCCAGATAAAGGTATCGGGTCACCCAGTGCTCGATCAGCGACTGTTCGTGGAACGCCTGCCCGGCCGCGCGCCTGAGTTCGCGCTCCCAGACGGTCAGCGGGCACAACCGACCCAGCCAGGCCTGCAGCATCACGACGAGAATCGTGACCAGGTGGGCCACTCGCAACCATGGGTTCCTGACCCATGCCCAGCCCCGCCACCAGCCAACGATGATCATCAGTTGCGCGCCGATGACGAAACACACGATCAGCGCGTGGACGACCAGGATCGCATCGGCCCATAGGCCGGGATGAGGAATGAACTGATCGATCTAGAGAAATACCGCGTCGGCGATCGCGCGCCAGGTTTCGTTATCGCCCAGCCAGGCGACACCGAAAGCCAGTAGATTGCCGCCGAGTGCCAGCAGCAGCGCCGGGTGCGCGCGGCGCATTCGTATCATCATGACGACTATGGCGGCGACGATCGGAAACGTGGCGAGGACGACGAAGTCGATCAGGGTGAGGCCCTCGACGCCCACCGTGAACATCATGCCGAACGCCAGCAGCCGGACCAGACCGGGGCTCAGTGCCCAGAGCGCGGTCGAGATCATCCACAACGCATGGTCCCGAGGCCGCCTGACGTTGAGCATGGCCATGACCACGGAAGCAGTGAATCCGATCGCGATGACCAGGTCGACGAAGGAAATACCGTAGAAGAACGCCGGTGGGAAGAACGGCGGAGGTGCCGGGTTCTGCGCGTTCTCGATATTCGCCGGAAGAACGCCCAGCGCCGAGGCAACGACCATGCCGGCAAGCAGCAGTCCGATCGGCCCGACAACGCGGTGCTGAGCCAACCGTCCGTGGGTGGCCAGATACGGCTGAACGATCAGCAACACGAACCACAGCATGGCCGAAACGCCGTGCAGATGCTGCTGCCAGCTCGCCTCGCCCAGCTTGAGGAAATACGACGGCGTGAATCCCAGCAAGGTGATGAAAAAGGGTATCAGCAGCCACCGGTGCGCGTAGCGAAAGCTCGCGATGCCTTCCGGCGCGGGTTGCTTCATGCCGGTCTGTGAGCCGGCGGCGATTTCTGCGGCTGTGGCCATGGTGCGCGCCCTCGATCCATGTCCGATTCGTTTTCGGAAGTCATATCTTGCACCTGCAGACCGTCCGATGTCCAGTGCAGCGCAATCGAGCTCCCGCCCCGACTCGCGACGCCGGTAAACGATGCTTTTGCCGGTCACTTTGCGCATCCACGCCAGATCGCGCGTTGCATGTCGCCGTCGGCCCATGTTACAAAAAAGACTCACACCTGAAATTGGCCGCGGGTTCGGGCATTTCCGCGGCCTGGGATAGAAGCCATGAAGCCTGCAAGCGTTTTCGCCGTCTGCATCGTGCTGGCCGTCGCCCTGGCCGCCTGCGCAACTTCGCCGCTGGGCCGCAGCCAGTTCGTGCTGATCCCGGCCGGGGATATGGCGCAGATCGGCCAGAATTCGTTCGACAAGCTCAAGCAGCAACAGGACATCGTCCGAAGCGGGCCGCAGGTGACGTATGTGCAATGCATTGCCGATGCAATTACGCCGCGGGTCGAAACGCCGAGCGCCGAAGGCCAATGGGAAACCGTGGTATTTCGTGACGATACGGCCAATGCATTCGCGCTTCCGGGCGGAAAAATCGGCGTGTTTACCGGCATGCTGGACATTCTCGACGGACAGGCCGAGCTGGCGACCATTGTCGCTCACGAGGCCGCGCATGTCGTCTCACGGCATTCGGCCGAGCGCGTTTCTCAGCAATTCGCCGCTTCGCAGGCACTGCAGTTGACCCAGGCGCTGGTGATCGGAGAGCAGGGATCGACTTCCGAAAAGCAGCTCATGGGTCTGCTCGGTCTCGGCGTGCAGGTTGGCGTTGTACTGCCGTATTCGCGCGTGCATGAACAGGAAGCCGATCTGCTGGGGCTCGACATCATGGCCGAGGCCGGATTCGACCCAAGGGCCGCGATCGACGTCTGGGAACGGATGCAGGAGCGCCCCGGAGCGCGCCCCCCGGAATGGCTTTCGACCCACCCCCACCCGGCAAGCCGCATCGAAGAGTTGCGCGACCGGATGCCCAAGGCCATGGAACGCTACGAGCAGGCGCGCTCACAGGGCCGGCGGCCCGACTGCCGGCAGCGGTAGCGTCCCGCCATCTCGGAACGGAGAACCCATCATGCTCGATTGGCTTACGCCCATCCTCGATTGGCGCATCGTCCTGAGCCATTTGCGCGATCTGGTGCTGGCTTACCTGCTGGCGATTCCGATTGCGTGGGACCGCGAGGTCCGCGAACGCACTGCCGGCCTGCAGACGTTCCCTCTGGTCGCCGTTGCGGCCTGTGGCTACGCGCTTATCGGCTTTTCGACGCTGAATTCGCCCGATGCGCAAGCCCGAATCATGCAGGGCCTCATTACCGGGATCGGCTTTATCGGCGGCGGTGCAATTCTCAAGGGCGGCGGCGATGTGAAAGGCACCGCCACTGCGGCCAGCCTCTGGGGAACGGGCGCGATCGGTCTGTCGGTGGCCTCGCATCGCCTCGAAATCGCAGTCCTGATCAGCATCGCAACTTTCGTCACGCTTCGCTTTCTCAAGCCGCTGCTGGAAGCATCGCCGACAGCCGATGAATGACACCTGAAACATTCGGCACTTTTATAATGGCCAACTGGCGCGGACTCGTCACCATCAAAGTGCCTGACGGTAACGCCGTATGCAGCCGTGCCTTCCAGGCCTGAAAACACTATAGATCGAGTTCGGCGCCAGACCGCCATCTCATGCGATTATTCGCCGCCATCCGGAAGATTTCCCTTGACCACTTCCCCCTCCCGTAGCCCGTCTTTCAGCCAATGGATGTCCCGGATCCATCTCTGGATCGGCGTTACAGCCACGGGGCTGGTGGTCGTCATTGCAATCACCGGCGTGATGCTGAATCACAAGCAGCTTTTCGGTTTTCAGCCAGATTCACCCGACGCCGCGCGGACCGGGCTGGCGGGCGCGATGCCGATGCTCCAGCTGGTCGCGGCGGCCGAAGCCGTCGCACAGGAACAAGCCGTTGCCGGAATCGACCGGCTGGACGTGAGGCCCGACAAGGGCTTGATGAAGGTGCGCTTCGGCGACCGGCTGGCGACCGAGATAACGGTGGCGATCCACACCGGTGAAGTGCTCTCGATCGGCAGACGCGACGATGTCTTCCTGGAAAAGCTCCACTCCGGCGAGATCTTCGGCGACACCTGGGTATTGATCTCGGATGCGCTGGCGATCGGTCTTGTCGTTCTGCTGCTGACGGGTTTCTGGATGTGGCTATATCCCCGGACCAGGATGTGAGCCGATGAGCGGCCTCCAAAGCGCACTCCTGCTGCTCGGCATATTCGGCGTGCCGCTGCTTCTGCTGGCCGCCGGCCATCGATTTCGACGCCTGGGCCGGCGCATGCGCGGCGCATTCTGGGGCGGCGTCGCCGGCTACGCGATCGGCGTCATCATCTGGGCGATTGCGGCCATCGCACCGGCTCAGATGTGGAGTTCCGGAAACGTCCGATTCCTCGCCGTCGTGCTGGCGCTCCCGCTGTCAGGAGGCGCGGGATTCGCGTTCGGGGCGCTCGTTGGCAACCACCCCAGACGGCGCAGGCACCAGCACCGCAAGGAGAAAAGAGCGGCATCGCCGGCGCGCGACTGCCATTCTGTCGAGTCGGGAACTGGCGCCTCGCAGAACCGCTGCTAGCGTACCCCGTCGCTAATCCTGTAACGTTCAGCGGGCCGGAAGACCGTTCAGTCGCGCAGGAAATCCAGCAGGTGCAGCATGCTGGAAACGACATGCGCGACGAGCAGCCAGGCGAAGACGTTGGCGGCCAGCATGTGCCATTCGCGCCACGCCAGGGCTGAACGCGCGCCGTCGGCAACCAGCCATCCGACGCCGGTCAGCGCGGTTGCCACAAGCAACGCCAGCAGCAAGCCCTGGATCAGCGAGAACAGGCCGGCCCCGCCGGCTGACGGGATCTTCAGCTTTGCGATTGCATTGAGATCGCTTTTCAAATCTGCCAGGTTGCCGGCGGCCCAGGGAAAATATCGGCGCCAACCGGCATCGGCAATATTCGTGATGAAATAAGTGATCGCGATTACCGCGAGCACGAGACCGAGACCGATATGGGCATAGTCCCAGAACGTCGGTGACTGCGGCACGAGGCGCCGCATGGAGATCCAGGGGCTGGTTGCGATCAGCCAGATCGACAGGACGGCGGCCAGCCAGTGCTGGGCGCGGCCGGTTCGGTCGAGCAGCTGTTTCATTCGATCAGGCCGCCTTCGCGGGCTTTCCCAATTCGGCGACCCGGTCGGCGAACCGGTCGACTTCATCCCAATCGGTGAATTCGGTGTTGGTGTAAGGGTCGGTCGGCCCCTTCGTCAGCCACATGATGAACCGGATGATGTTGCGATCCGTAAAGCTGTAGCGCTGATAGTCGAGGTTGCCGGCGAACACGCCGACCAGGTCGGGCGTCCACGGGCATTTCTCGAGAAAGGCCTGCGTGTACGGATTGGTTTCGGGTGTGTTCTTGCCCGGCTTGCGGGCGACCAGGTTGACCGAGAAAAACCCGCTGGGGCGCTGCTGCAACAACTCGAGATGGCGCTGGATGAAATCGTGCACCTGGGGCTTGTGCTTGCCGTTGCGGATACTGGCGCCGATGATGATGCGGTCGTAAGCCGACGGGTCAATGCTTGCGTCGTCCAGCGCCGCTGCATGGGTATCCTCGCCCTGCTCGATCAGGCGGGACCGAATCCGCTCGGCGATCTTTCGCGTATGGCCGTAGCCGCTGAAGTAAAGCAGAAGTGTCGTTCGCACGGGCACTACCCTGATGATTTGGCCGCGGGCTTCAGTATAGGAAAACAACCGGCCCGGGAATTTGATCCCGGTCAGTTAGGGGGGCTCTGAATCACTCTGCGCGGGCGCGACCGCGGCCGTCAGTGCCAGATCTCGCGCAACGGCGTGTCGGGGCTGAAGCGCCAGGCGATCTGTGCCTGCAGCAGTTCGGCGCTGGCCAGCGCATCGGTCAGCGCATGGTGGGCGCCGTAGAGCGGGAGGTTGTAACGCGCGCGGCTCTGGGCCAGCCGGATTGATTGCGGATGCCGTCCGACAAGTCCGGTAAAGAAACGCGCCAGTGATCCGTTTTTCCAGCGCCGGTGCACGCGTGCCTCGAGTTCCATGGTGTCGACGACCGGGAATTCCAGACCTTCGCCCAGCCGCTCGCGCACCGCGCGGCGAAGGAATGGTCTTTCCAGGCCGCGGTAGTGGACCACCGCGACCCGGCCGGCCAATTCATCGAGCAGGTCCGGCAGAATCTCGCCAAGGTCGGGAGCACGGCGCAGGTCGGCATGCGTGATCCGGTGGATCGCAATCGATTCATCCGAGAGCGGCCGACGCGGACGCAGCAACCAGTAGCGTGAATCAGCGCAACGAATCCTTGCCAGCGTGAACGGCACCAGGCCGACGCTGACGATGCCGTGACGCTCGGCGCTCATGCCCGTGGTTTCCAGGTCGAGGGCGACGAACGGAACATCCTTTATGGCGGTCTCGCCCGACACCGTGCCGCGCGCGTAGAAACGTTTGAGCAGCGGCGCGGTGGCCGCGGCTTCGAGTCTTTCGAACATCTGCGGCCAGTCGGGACCGCGAGCTGTTTTCGACCGGTTGCGAGTTGCTGCCAGCATCGGGTCAGGAGTCAGCCGCGATAGCGGAACTTGATGAATTTCTGCGCGTTGCTCAACACGGTGAATGCGTCCTTGAGACTGCGCCGCTCGAGACTCGGCAGGTTCTCCGGGTCGATGTTGTTGTCCGGCGACCGACCGGCTTCGATGGCCGCCGCCTGATGACGTATCCGGATGATCGAAATGAATTCCATCGCGTCGCGAAGGTCGGCCGCCATCCCGGTGGTCAAAAAGCCGGCGGCCACGACGTCGTCCAGGCGCCGAAACGAATTCTGAGCTCGGGACGCGCTGGCCAGGGCGTGAACCCGAATGACATCGACCAGCGGCGCGGTACCGCGTCGCTTGAGATTGATGGTCTGCTGGTAACGACCGCTCTTTTCCAGTACGAAATCCTTGAAGAAGCCCAGTGGCGGCGTCCGGTTCTGGGCATTGCGGGCCAGGCAGGCAAGGAACCGCGGCGACTGGCTGGCCTGGTCGGCGACGAACGCCTTGAGCTCATCGGCCATGCGGGTTTCGCCGGCCACGCCGTCGAGATCGAAAAAGACCGAGCCGTGCAGCAATGCTTCGGGCCTGGGCTGCTGGATCCACTTTTCGAATTCGTCCTTCCACGCCTGCAGCGGCTTGCGCCAGCGCTTGTTGCTGGCCATGAAATCGCCCTTGCAGTAGCGATAGCCGACTTCGGCCAGCCCGTCGCAGACGAAGTTCGAGAGGTCTTTGAAATACTCGCCGTGCTGCTTCGCGTCGAAGTCGTCGTGCAGCACCATGGCGTTGTCCTGGTCGCTGTACATGATCTGTTCGTCGCGGGCCATCGAACCCAGCGCCAGGAAGCAGTACGGCACCGGCGGCGGTCCGAATTTTTCGTGGCCCAGTTCCAGCAGCCGCTGCTTGAAACTTCGACCCACCGCGGCAATGGCGCTGCCGATCATGTGCGAATTGGCATCTTCGTTGACCAGACGCACGAAGCTCGCCGACACGTTGGGCAAAAGCGCCTTGAGCTCGGCGACGCTGTTCTGCAGGAAGATGCTTCGAACCACGAACAGACTGTTCTGGGTCTCCAGGCTTACCACGTCGGCCAGGTCGACCACACCGTACAGCCGGCCGCGCTCGAGCACCGGCACGTAATGAACGTTGTGACGCAGCATGATGAGCAGGGCTTCGAACAGGAACGCGCCGGAGTCGATCGAAATCGGGTCGCGGGTCATCACGTCGCTTATCGGCAGATCATGATCCAGCCCCTGCGCCAGTACGCGCTCGACCATGTCGTCGCTGGTGACGATACCGGTCATGTAGCCCTGGTCGATTTCGGAAGACTCGCGCTCGACAACCGAATCGGAAACGATGATCAGCGATGAGGCCGCTCTTTCAGCCATCTTTTCGGCGGCCTTCTGGATGCTGGCGGATTCGACGATCGTCAGCGGCGGCAGGCGGACCAGTTTCGCCACCCTGGTGGTCATGAACTGGCTGGCGGTGGCCTGCTCGGAAGCGGCTTGCCTCAGGCGGGTGCGATCCTCGATTTCGACGAACTCGGCGAACGTCTCTTCTTCATCGAACAGCGTGCGAAACATCTCGGCCGGGATGAAATAGATCAGGGTGTCTTCGATGGCGCGAACCGAGAAACGCGCCGGTTTGCCGGTCATCAAGGCAAGCTGGCCGAACAGATCCCCCTCGCCGAGCCGGTTGTAGATTTCCCCGCTGCGGCGATAGATCTCCACCGCGCCACTTCTTATGTAATGGAGTCCCGAAACCTCGTCGCCCAAAGAAAACAATCGCGTACCGGCACGGAAATATGCAATTTCGACCTGTCGCGAAATTTCGTCGAGCCGCGCCTCGGACAATTCGTCGAACGGGGGATGCAGCTGCAGGTGGTTCCGGATTTCGATCTGTTCGACTTCCATGGACCGCCTCCGCCGGGATTCAGTACTACTCCCATCGTAGCATCGTGCCCGGCAGACTCGGAAAACCGGCGCCCGACTTCGTGCAAAAAAACCTGACTAGGTGTGCAGTCTCAGCAGGTTGTCGGATCTGAACCTTTTGTAGGGTGGATAAGCGCCAGCGCATCCACCTTTTCTGATGCGCAACGTGGATGCGCTGGCGCTTATCCACCCTACTAAGACACAATGCTAGCCAGAAAAAAAGAAAACAGGCGACGGCTGGACCGTGCGCCGGCTTTCTCGATCTGCAATCGGTATGGATCAGGCCGCGGCCTGCAGGTCCACGTCCGGGTCGGTTTCGAGGACGACGGCGACTGCATGCATGACCGACGCGATGCGTACGGCGTCCTGAATGGCGTTGGTGCTGAAGCCGGCCTTGATCAGGATCTTCTCATGGCTGTCGATGCACATGCCGCAGCCGTTGATCGCAGATACCGCGAGGCTGAGAAGTTCGAAATCGGCTTTTTCGATCCCGGGGCTGCCGATGACGGTCATCCGAAGCTTCGCCGGGAGCTTGCCGTACTCGACGTTGCCGGCCAAGTGGATGAACCGGTAGTAGATGTTGTTCATGCCCATGATGGCCGCGGCGGACTTTGCGGCCTTGAGGTAGTCGGCATCCAGCACCTCGCGCGCCTGCGCTTCGACAACCTCGATCAGCGCCTTGTTTCGGCTTGCGATGGCGGTTGCCAGTGCCGTGCCCCAGACCTGCGACGGGTTGAGATGCTCGTGCTGATCGGTATCGAGCACATTGCCGAAATTGATCTTGAGATCCTTGGCGTAATCGGGCAGATGCTGCTTGAGATCGTTGATGTTCATTGAGACTCCTGGTATCGATGCTTGGTGCGCTTGAGCCAAAACCGGCCGCACGCGGCGGCCGGTTTGGTGCAGCTCGGATTCGAGCGTTGCCTCAGGCGGCCTGCAGGTGCTCGTCACCCGGCTGCCAGTTGCACGGGCACAGTTCGTCGGACTGCAGCGCGTCGAGAATGCGCAGCGTTTCCTTCGGGTTGCGGCCCACGTTCAGGTCGGTGACCGACGCGTGGCGGATGATGCCCTGCGGATCGACCAGGAAGGTCGCGCGATTGGCCACGCCTTCTTCTGCGTGCAGGATGCCCAGTGCGCCCGACAGCTCGCGCTTGACGTCGGCCAGCATCGGAATCTTGAGATCCTTCAGGTCTTCGTGATGCTGGCGCCATGCCATGTGCACGAATTCGGTGTCGGTGCTTGCCGCCAGAACCTGGCAGTCACGATCGGCGAACTCGTCGGACAGATCGCTGAACGCCTTGATTTCGGTCGGGCACACAAAGGTGAAATCTTTCGGGTAGAAGAACACCAGCAGCCACTTGCCGCTGTAGGTGTTGGTGTCGATGTCGGTGAAGGCCGAGTCGATGTCGGTGCCGACGGTAGCCTTGAGATTGAAGTTCGGGAACTTGTCGCCAATGGTCAACATGATGATCTTTCTCCTGTGTAAAAAGTTGTGCCGATGAAGATTCAGGTGCGGGAAATCCCGCTGACGAAGACTAGAATAAGGATTTTTGCCAATATATCAAATTGATTGTTTTTATAATCCCGATAGCAAAAACAGATAGCAAAACCCGATAGCGCAAGCGCCCAGGCGCTGGACTGCCTGCACTGACGCTTTTCCAGTCAATCAGACCGAAGTTCCGTCGCCCTTCTTGAGCGAAGCGTGTTTCGGCCCCACCTGCATAGATTCAGGCCAGCCAACGGATTTTCAATGGAACAATTTCACGGCACCACCATCGTTTCGGTGCGCAGGGGCAACCAGGTAGTCATCGGCGGCGATGGCCAGGTGACGCTGGGCAATACGATCATGAAGGCCAACGCGCGCAAGGTGCGCAAACTCTACAAGAACCAGGTGATCGCCGGTTTCGCCGGCGCCACCGCCGACGCCTTCACGCTGTTCGAACGCTTCGAGGCCAAGCTGGAACAGCATTCCGGCCAGTTGACGCGAGCCGCCGTGGAACTGGCCAAGGATTGGCGCACCGACCGAATGCTGCGCCGACTCGAGGCGCTGCTGGCCGTGGCCAACCACGAGGCGTCGCTGATCATTTCGGGCAACGGCGACGTGATCGAACCGGAAGAGGGGTTGATCGCGATCGGTTCCGGCGGCCCATATGCCCAGGCCGCGGCGCTGGGACTGTTGCGCAACACCGAAGACAGCGCCGAAAAAATCTGCCGCGAAGCGCTGACCATCGCCGGCGAGATCTGCATCTACACCAACGGCCAGCACGTCATTGAAACGCTGGAGATTTCCTGATATGTCCTACATGACCCCGCGTGAAATCGTCCAGGAACTGGATCGCCACATCATCGGCCAGTCGGCCGCCAAGCGGGCCGTGGCGATCGCGCTGCGCAATCGCTGGCGCCGGATGCAGGTCGACGAGAAACTGCGGCCGGAAATCACGCCCAAGAATATCCTGATGATCGGTCCTACCGGCGTCGGCAAGACCGAAATCGCCAGAAGGCTGGCGGCGCTCGCGCGTGCGCCGTTCATCAAGATCGAAGCGACCAAGTTCACCGAGGTGGGCTACGTCGGCAAGGACGTCGAATCGATCATCCGTGACCTGGCCGAAATCTCGGTGAAGATGGCGCGCGATGCGGCGATGCAATCGGTGCGCTCCAGGGCCGAAGAAGCGGCCTGCGAACGTGTCGTCGATCTGCTGCTGCCCCGGCGCCAGTCCACCGGCTTCGCCAACAGTCCGGAGGAACCGGCCGACAACCAGTCCGCGACGCGGCAGAAGTTCATGCAGAAACTGCTGGCCGGCGAGCTCAACGACCGCGAAGTGGAAGTCGATGTGTCGATGAACGTCGGCGTCGACATCATGGCCCCGCCCGGCATGGAGGAAATGACCAGCCAGCTGCAACAGATGTTTTCCAGCATGGCCGGCGAGCGCAGCAAGAAGCGCAAGATGAAGGTCAAAGACGCCCTGCCGCTGCTCATCGACCAGGAGGCCGCGGCGCTGATCAACGACGAAGAAGTCAAGCAGCAGGGGCTGGAAAACGCGCGCCAGAACGGCATCGTGTTCATCGACGAAATCGACAAGGTCTGCCGTCGCGCCGAGCAGAGCGGCGGGGCCGAAATATCGCGCGAGGGGGTACAGCGCGACCTGCTGCCGCTGGTGGAAGGCTCGACCGTGAACACCAAGTACGGCCCGGTCAATACCGACCACATGCTGTTCATCGCCTCGGGCGCCTTCCACCTGGCCAAGCCGTCGGATCTGGTGCCGGAGCTGCAGGGCCGCCTGCCGATCCGCGTGGAATTGCGCGCGCTTTCGGCCGGCGACTTCGAGCGTATCCTGACCGAGCCGGACGCGTCGCTGACCGAGCAATACCGAGCGCTGATGGCTACCGAGGGCGTCGAAATGGAATTCACCGACGACGCGGTGCGCCGGCTGGCCGAAATCAGCTTCTCGGTCAACGAATCGACCGAGAATATCGGCGCGCGCAGGCTGCACACCGTGATGGAACGGCTGCTCGACGAGATTTCCTACACCGCGCCGGACCAGTCCGGAACGCGCGTGGTGATCGACGCCGAATATGTCGAGCAGCACCTGGGCGATCTGGCCGGCGATGAAGACCTGAGCCGCTACATTCTCTAAAAACCCCGTCGGAACGGCATGTTCCGGGGTGGCCTGCAATCAATGGCCGCCGGCGGCGGTCTAGTGGGCATGGTTCGAAACACCGAATCGACGGCGTAAACTATTCGCGGCGGCAGTTGTCTTCAGTACCAGCACAGTCGGAACGCGGTCCCCGCGGGGAAGGCGGCCCTGCCGGAACCGAAAGTTGAAGTAAAATCACAAAAACAGGGATACTTCGAGCTCTTGGACACATCCAGCATCATCAATCCGGACATCCCCGCCATCCGCCTGGAAGGCGTGCGCATGGTCCGCAGCGGCCAGTTGGTGCTTGACGACTTCAACCTCGAAGTCCCGCCCGGCAAGGTCACGGCCATCATGGGGCCCAGCGGCTCGGGCAAGACCACCGTGCTCAAGCTGATCACCGGGCAGCTCAAGCCCGACGCCGGGCGCATTTACGTCGGCGAAATCGACGTCTGCGAACTCGACCGCACCGAGCTCAACGAGGTTCGACGGCATATCGGCGTGCTGCTGCAAAACGGCGCGCTGCTGACCGACATGACCTGCTTCGACAACGTCGCGCTGCCGCTGCGCGAGCACACCGAGCTTCCGGAGAACCTGATCGAGAAACTGGTGCTGCTCAAACTCCAGGCGGTCGGTCTGCGCGGCGCGGCCCAGATGTATCCGCAGCAGCTGTCAGGCGGCATGGTGCGCCGCGTGGCCACGGCCCGGGCCCTGGCGCTGGATCCGGACCTGATGCTTTACGACGAGCCCTTCGCCGGGCTGGACCCCATTTCGCTGGCCGCCAGCGGGCGCCTGATACGCCAGATCAACCGCGTCATCGGCATCACCAGCCTGGTGATCACGCACGACGTGGCCGAGGTATCGAAATTCGCCGATTACGCCTGCATCATGGCCAACGGCAAGGTGGTGGCCTGCGGCGTGCCGGATCAGCTCGGTTCGGACGGCAACGAGATCATCCACCAGTTCCTCCAGGGGCTTCCGGACGGCCCGGTGCCGTTCCACTACCCGGCACCGGACTTCGAGAAGCAGCTGCTCGGCAATGGAGACCGCGAATGAGCGCCGCCGCGTCGCAGCCGTGGATCGTGATGGCCGTGCGCCGGCTGGGCAACGCCGGGGTCTTTCTGCTGACCGCGCTCGGCGGCATGAAATGCTCGTTCTTCCACGCCGGCGAGACGATGCGCCAGGTCTATTACATCGGCGTGCGCTCGCTGGTCATCATCATGATGTCGGGCTTTTTCGTCGGCCTGGTCATGACACTGCAGACCTACGACACGCTGAGCCGATTCGGCGCCGGCGACTCGGTGAGCACGGTGCTCGGGCTGGCGCTGTTCAAGGAACTGGGTCCGGTGCTCACGGCGATCCTGTTCGCCGGCCGCGCCGGCACCGCGGTGGCCGCAGAAATCGGGCTGATGCGCGCCACCGAACAGATCGACGCGCTGGACCTGATGGGCATTGACCCGATCGAGCGCATCGTGCAACCGCGCCTGCTGGCCGGGTTCATCGCAGTTCCGATCCTGACGCTGGTGTTCAACTTCATGGCCCTGCTGGGCGGCGTGGCGTTCGCCATCGGCATGATGGGCGTCGACCCACTCACCTTCTGGGGCAATATGCAGAACAGCATCGGACTGTGGGAGGATTTCGGCGCCGGAATGCTCAAGGCCGTGGCCTTCGGCGTCATCGCGAGCTGGCTGGCCGTCTATTTCGGCTGGACCGCCAAGCCCACCAGCGAAGGCGTAGCCAAGGCCACCACCCATACCGTGATCGCCACGGCGATCTCCGTATTGTTGCTGGACTTCGTGCTCTCGGCACTGATGCTGTAGTTTTTCGGAAACTGGATACCTATTGAGAAATCAGCGATATGAAATCATCCAACCAAGTTGAAATCGCGGCCGGCATTTTCCTGCTGCTGGGCATTGCGGCGCTGATCTTCCTGGCGGTCGAGGCCACCGACTCCGGCGGCGTGAAGAGCGGCGAGACCTACGAGGTCAGGGCCTACTTCACCAACGTCGGGGGTCTCAAGCCGAAGGCGCCGGTCGCCATGGCCGGGGTGACCATAGGCCGAGTGGCATCGATCGATCTGGATAACGACTCGCTTGAAGCACGCGTGGTCATGAAGATCGACAGCAGGTTCGACGATCTGCCCTCCGATACTTCGGCGTCGGTACTGACCTCGGGCATTCTCGGTGACCAGTACGTCGGTCTCGAGCCCGGCGGTGCGCCGGACGCGCTGACCGACGGCGACCGCATCCTGCTGACCAATTCGGCGGTCGTACTCGAACAACTTATCGGCCGCTACCTGTTCAACAGCGACGAGGAATCCGAATGATCCGTTTCACAACGCTCCTGACCGTTGCCATGCTGCTGCTCTCCGGCGCCGCATTGGCGCAGCAGGACCGAGGCCCGGTGGAAATCGTGCGCGAAACCACCAACGAGCTTTTCTCGCTGGTCGACAATAACCGGGACAAATACGAGAACGACGTGCAGTCGCTGCGCGACGATATCCGGCCGATTCTGCTTGACGAGGTCGACACGCTCTATTCGGGCCGGCTGGTGCTGGGCCGCTCGGCGCGCGGCATGGACAGCGGCAAGGTGGAGGAATTCGCCGACGCGCTGAGCGACCTGCTGATTCGACGCTACGCCGACGGACTGCTGGATTTCCGCACCCGCGACCAGGTCGACATCATGCCGCTGGCCGGCGAGAACACCGAGCGCATGACCCGGGTCAAGACCCGCGTAACACTGGATAACGGCGAGCAGGCGCCGGTCGACTACGTGTTCCGCAAGACCGACGACGGCTGGAAGATCTTCGACGTGATCGTCGAGGGCATTTCCTACGTCACCACGTTTCGCAACCAGATCGGCGAGGCGATTCGCCAGGAAGGCTTCGACACGACGCTCGACAAGCTCAAGCGCGGCGAATTGCAGATCGACGCCGATGGATGAGGGTCAGTCCGAAACCTTCAGGCTCGAAGGCCGCCTGACCGTCGACGAAGTGCCTGCGGTATATCGCCAGCACCAAGACTGGAAGGAACAAGGTCCGCCCGGGGTCTTCGACCTGTCCGGCCTGGAGGCCACGGACTCCAGCGCGGTGGCCCTGCTGCTCGAGTGGCTGAGCTGGGCACGTGCGCGGGACAGCGAGATACGTTTCGAAAATCCACCGGAGGCCCTGCGCACCATCGCCGGACTCAGCCAGGTGAAGGAACTGCTTGGATGGAACAAAGACGAATGAAATACAGAACGCTGATCATCGCGGTGCTGGCATCCATGCTCACCGCCTGCGCCACGACCGCGCCGCCGCCCGACCAGCGCGATCCGGTGGACCCGTGGGAACCGTTCAACCGCAACATGTACACGTTCAACCGCACGCTGGACAAGGCCATCATCCGGCCGGTGGCGACCGGCTACGAAAAAGTCGTTCCGGATCCGGTCGAAACCGGCGTCAGCAATTTCTTCGACAACCTGAGGTCGCTGCCGACCATCGTCAACCTGGCGCTGCAGGGCCGCCCGGCAGATTCCGTCACCAGCCTGGTTCGGTTCACCATGAACTCGGTTTTCGGGCTGGCCGGCATTTTCGACGTCGCGACCCGATCGGGCGTGCCGAAGCACGACGAAGACCTGGGCCAGACCCTTGCCGTCTGGGGCTGGGATGAATCGCGCTATTTGATGCTTCCGTTCCTGGGGCCCTCGACCCTGCGCGACGGCCTGGCGCGGCCGGTCGACGCCTATTCCGACGTCGTTTGGCGTGAAGCGATCAACGGGCGCGAATACGGCATTGCCGTTAACCTGATCCAGATGCGCGCCAACGCGCTGGGCCGCGAAGAGCAGCTTCAGGATGCCTACGATGAATACCTGTTCGTGCGCGACGCCTGGCTGCAGAATCGCAGATTCAAGATTACCGGCGAATCGGCCACGCCGGATTACGATTCGTTCCTCGACGAGGAAGAGTGGGAACCACAAGACCAACCGTAGAACGCGACTGACCGTCGGGGGATGCGGCCCCGACCTGCGGCGTCGAGCGCATTTCCAGCGACCGCGTCGGTCGGCCCGGTGTCATGGTCAACCGGTCTGGAACACGCCGGCCGGCTGGTAGCTGCCCAGGCCGGGAAACACCTGCTCGATATCGCCGGGCGCGACCCCCATTCGATCGACCAGCATTTCGGCCAGCACCTGGCGGTAGTCGGTGGTGACGGCCAGGTCCTGGCCTTCGAACAGCGACAGGTCGTCGAGCCCGGGGAAGGTTCCGTGCAGTCCCCCGTTCACGCGCCCGCCCAGCGCCATCATCAGGTTGCCATAACCGTGGTCGGTGCCGCCAGAGCCGTTGGAACGAATGCGCCGACCGAATTCACTGACCACAACCACGTTGACGCAGTTCATCAGGTTGCCCATCACCGACGACGACAGATCGGTGTAGAAGGCCGACAGCGCGCGCGACAGTTCCTCGACCTGGTTGCCGAAATAATCCCAGTGATTCGGATCGCCCGGGTTCGGAATGCCCTGCCCGTCGTGGGTATCCCAGCCGCCGAAATCCAGCGAGGCCGCGGCAATACCGGTATCGAGCTTGATCAACTGGGCCAGGTTGCGCAGCTGATTGGCCAGCGTGCCGTCGGGATACGCCGCACCGCCCTCGGGCCTGTAGCCGTGGGGCTGATCGACAACGTCAAATTCGCGAAAATCGATTTCCCTGAGATATTCCAGCGCTTCGGCCGCGCGCCGCCCGTCGTTGACGAAATCCGGTTCGGCGCCCGTCCACAGCGGCGCCGCCAGGCGGTGTGCCCCGCGGTGGCCGGCCAGATCCGTGTTGGTATCTCTCCACGACCAGTGGAACCCGTCGAGCCGGAAGTCCTGTCCGCTGGCGACCGTGAACGCCTCGGTGTCGCCGAGCAGCGACAGCGGCGCGGACTCGGCGAGACCGAAATTCGTGCTCAGCAGCGGCGCCGGCAGGCCGGGAATGGCATTCGCCGCCCGGGTCAGCCAGCCGGTGTCGGTGGAGCGCTGGCCCGGGGTGCCAAGGTCGATGTAGGTCTGGGTTTCGAAGTGGCTGCGGTTGACCGCGGTCGACATCCCGCTGCCCTGGATGACGGCCAGCCGGCCCTGGTCGAACAGTCGATGCAGCCATTGGGTGGGCGTACCGACAGCATCGCCGCGCGCGCCGCCCAGCCTCGGGTGAAAACCCCACTGGCCGTCGATCGGGCGCAGCCGATCCTCGGGGGTGAGCAAGGTGGCGCGCCGGCTTTCGTAGGCGATGCGCTCGGGTCCGGAAATTGGAGTGAGCAGGTGCAGGCCGTCGATGCCGCCCCTGAGAAACAGGAACACCATCACCTCGTTGCGCGTGCCGCTTGCCATCGCGGCGGGATTGAACAGGAGGCTGCCCGGCACCAGCGTGAAACCGGCCGACAGCCCGAGGCCCTTGAGAAAATCTCGTCGTCGCATCATCGCTGGTGCGCCTCCGGCAGCGTGAAGAGAAGGCTGACCATGGCGTTCAATCGCGCCCCGTTGTAGTGCTGCGACAGGTCGTTGCCGTTCCAGGAACCGTACGGCGGATCCGAATCCAGATCCAGCACCTGGCTGGAAGCGCCGTTCTGGCGCATGAAATCGATCAGGTCGCGCCGGCGAAAATCCTGCGGCGGGTAGCCCAGCACCCGATCCAGCCAGAAATCCACGATGCGCGCCGGGGTGCGCTCGCCCGGCGCCAGGCCGGCCAGCGTGGTCTCGAGAATCGGGAGAATCGGGTTGTCGGTCGCATCCTCCATCTGCGGCAGGCGGGTCAGCAGGCGCCAGGTCTGCCCCATCGCCGAGGTCGAGGCCCAGGCGCCGGCATCGTCGGGAAAGCCGTCCGGCGTGCGCCAGCGAAACGGACCATGGCCGGTCTGGCGGAGCCGATGGAAGAATTCACCCCACGGATTCCAGTCACCCGGGTTCACGGGCACCGCTTCCGCACCGGTCTTGCGCAGCATTGCCGTGATCTGGTCGTAGGGCCGACGACGCTTGCCCGCCGCGGCGTCGAACGCCAGCGGCGATTCGAGCAGGTGACGAAGCACCTGGGCGATCTGGTCCGGCGCCTGCCACTGGGCCCGGAAGATGTCGGCGGCCGACTGGACCAGCGAATCGGGCGGCCTATCCGAAATGAAGCGCACCGCAAGCTTGCGGCACACGTGACGAGCGGTCGCCGGGTGCGAGGCCAGGCGGTCCAGCACGATTCGGCCGTCGGCCAGCGCCGGCTGGTTGGGCGTGATGAACCCGCCCAGAAAGAACTTGCCGCTGATGTCGTGCCAGTCGGCCCAGTAGAGAAATTGGCCGGTGTCATACTCGGGCTGATCCGGGAATTCCCAGTGATCGTCGGCCACCGTCCAGCCGGTGAACGCACGCGCCGCCTCGTAGACGTCCCAGTCGGCATAGCCCACTTTCAGACCCTCGGCGTCGACCGGCACGTCGTCGGGATTGTTGGTGGGGAAATACGCCTCGACCCCCATCGTGTGAAGTTCCAGCAGTTCGCGCGCGAAATTTTCGTTGAACGCCCCCGCCTTGCTCGACTGATTGTCAAGGTAATACAGCATGGCCGGCGATGCGGCCACGGCCTCGAGCATGGTGCGGAAATTGCCGAGCGCGTTTGGCCGGATGACCTGGCCGTCGTAGTGGCTGATCAGTGCCTGGATGGTGAAATCCCAGCCGTAGACGCTGAAATGATCGTGCCAGAACTCGACCATTCTTTCGTAGAGCTGGCGCCGGCTGCAGGCCGAGCGCAGCACCCTTGCCGCCATCGTCTCCGTGGCCGGTTGCCTGCGCGCCTGGCCGCCGCGGACATGATCGGCCCACAGTTGCCGAACAGTCTTGCTCAGCGTGGCGTAGCCGGCCGACGCCAGGCGCTGCTCGCAGGCGCTGTCGTCGATGGTCTCAGGCGCCAGTTGACTATCCAGCCATAGCGACAGACGCTGCTGGTCGTCGGCGCCAAGGGCGTTGAATGAAACGACCTCGTCGGGCGTTGCACCGTAGGTCAGCCGCTCGAGCACGCGCCGCGCGTACGGCACGTCGGCGACTTCCACCGCCTCGAAGTCGTTGGCGAAAAGCAGGTCGTCGTTGCCGCGACCGGACAGCGTCTTGGCCGCCATACCTAGCCTCCCAGTGAACACATCCCCTTGCTTGCGTTCGAATTATTGCCTGAACGGACATCGCATGGAGTGATCGACTTCACGTTATGCGGGATTGGCAGGGCCCCGGAAACCGCTCGGATTCACCACCGTTGCGCCGCGAGGGGCGATGAACGCGGCGGGGTCAGCCGCGGGACGCGCGCTTGCGCTCGTGCTCCTTGAGCAGGCGCTTGCGCAGCCGGATATGCGCCGGGGTGATTTCCAGCAGCTCGTCGTCGGCCAGGAATTCCAGCGCCTGCTCCAGGCTCATTCGAACCGGCGGCGTGAGCAGCAGCGCGTCGTCCTTGCCGGCCGCGCGCACATTGGACAGCTTCTTGGCCTTCAGCGGGTTGACCACGAGATCGTTCGCCCGGCTGTGCAGCCCGACGATCTGGCCCTCGTAGACTTCCTCGCCGGGACCGACGAACAGCTTGCCCCGGTCCTGCAGCGTGAACAGCGCGTAGGCGTTCGTCGTGCCCTGGTCCATGCTGATCAGGGTGCCGTTCTGGCGCTGGCCGATGCGATCGGTGGCCGGGCCCCAGTGGTCGAATACGCGGAAGAACAGGCCGGTGCCGGCGGTCATGGTGCGGTAGATGCTCTGGAAACCGATCAGGCCTCGGGCCGGCGCCATGTAGTCCAGCCGTACCCGGCCCTTGCCGTCGGGCTGCATGTTCTCCAGCTGTGCCTTGCGCTCGCCCATGGCCTGCATCACCGCGCCCTGGTACTGCTCGTCGAGGTCAAGTACAACCTGCTCCCACGGCTCCATGGTCTCGCCGTCGACTTCGCGCTTGCGCACTCTCGGACGCGAAACCGCAAGCTCGTAGCCCTCGCGGCGCATGGTCTCGATCAGCACCGAAAGATGCAGCTCGCCGCGCCCGGCGACATCGAACTGGTCGGGGTTCTGCGTATCGCTGACCTGCAGCGCCACGTTGTGGCTGGCTTCCTGGAACAGCCGCGCCCGGATCTGGCGGCTGGTCAGGAACTTGCCGTCGGACCCGGCGAACGGCGAATCGTTGACCTGGAAGGTCATGTGGATGGTCGGCTCGTCGACGGTCAGCGCCGGCAGGCCTTCGACATTGGCCGGATCGCACAGCGTCTCGGAAATGCCGATGTCGGCGATGCCGGAAATGCCGACGATGTCGCCGGCCTCGGCCGATTCGACTTCATCGCGGTGCAGACCCTTGAAGCCCAGCACCTGCATCACCTTGCCGCTGCGCTTCTTGCCTTCGCGATCGACGATGGCCACCGACTGTCCGGGCTTGACCCGCCCGCGGTTGATCCTGCCGACCCCGATCAGCCCTACGTAGCTGGAGTAGTCCAGGCTTGAAACCTGCATCTGAAACGGGCCGGCCGGATCCACGCTCGGCGCCGGCACGTGCTCGATCAGCGTTTCGAACAGCGGATCGAGGTTGCCTTCGGTCACGTCGGTGGTCAGCCCTGCGTAGCCGTTCAGCGCCGAGGCGTAGATGATCGGGAATTCCAGCTGCTCGTCGGTCGCGCCCAGCTTGTCGAACAGGTCGAAGGTCTGGTCGACCACCCAGTCCGGGCGCGCGCCCGGCCGGTCGATCTTGTTGACGACCACAATGGGACGGAAGCCCATCGCGAACGCCTTCTGGGTGACGAAGCGCGTCTGCGGCATCGGCCCGTCGACCGCATCCACCAGCAGCAGCACCGAATCGACCATCGACAGCACGCGC
>Ga0209947_1000604_pt1 | contig 22447 bp, 11 predicted proteins | sample SalPonR2_B_D2_MG_FD_185706 | JGI IMG/M metagenome (GOLD analysis project Ga0209947, IMG submission 185706) | Salt pond soil microbial communities from South San Francisco under conditions of wetland restoration - Salt Pond MetaG R2_B_D2_MG... ...
GATCAGCGCCGACCGGCCGGGAAACCGGGCGATGGCCAGAAACGCGCCCAGCGGCAGACCGATCAGACAGGCAACGACCACGGCCGACAGGCTGACCCTCAGCGAAAGGCCGATGATCTCCAGTAAATCGGCGTCGGCTGTCACCAGCAGCTGCAACGCCAGTCTGAACGCTTCGCTGAAATCATGCATTTTTTACGAGACCGGAGAAAAGCAGTAGAAGATGCATTTAATGTATCATCTCTGCAGTCGAGGCATTGCTCGGGCCGGTTCTAGAATTTGAACAGCATGTCCAGCTGGTAACGGTTGTAGTCGCGCGCGTTGCCGAGCTTGTCGATCGAGTTGTCGAACCAGATGAAACTGCCGACCCAGCTCCTGGTGATCGCGTAGGTGCCTTTCACCGAGAAACCATCGTTCGCGGTGCGGCCGCCGGCGAAGGTGGCATCGACCATCCCGCCGTACAGCGCGTCCTTTTCCGTGTCCTGATACAGCGCAGCGATCGACCACGAACCGGCGTCCCTGACCTTGCCGTAGACGCCGCCAAACGCAAAAGCCGTGTCTTCTTCGGCATCGCCGTTGCGGGCCCATTCACCGAAGATGTCGAAGCCGGCGATCTTCGCGCCGCCGGTAATCCGAGTGATGTTGTAGTCGAAGACAAGGTTGCCGTTCGCATCGACCGTGTTGCCGTTGCAATTACTTTGAAAGCATGGATTGAAGCCTTGCGCATCCTCGAAATCCTGGTAGCCGAGGCTGGCGTAGAAGATTTCGCCCTTGAAGCCCACTTCGCCGCCCCAGGCGGAGGTGTCGGCATCCGAGCTGCGTTCGTCGATCTGCAGCCAGTAGCCCTTGCCGTAGAAAGGTGAGCTGCCGCCGAAGCCGACGGCCAGGCCTTCGGGCATGTAATCGCTGTCGTAGAAGTACTCCACGGGGTTGCGCGTCCAGGGCTGGGGCATCTTGCCCGCGGTGACGGCCAGCATGTCGGTTGGTTTCCAGTTCACGTAGGCCTGGCGCAGCGAGATGTCCTTGGCGCTGGCATCTCCGTCCAGCGTCACGTCCCGGGAGCGTGGATTCGAGCCACCGGTCGCAAGCTGCATCCCGACCTGAATGTCATCCGAAACGTCGGCGCTGATCGTCAAGCGGGCCCGCATCCGCTGCCGATCCCGATTGTCCCTGCCTTCCTCGTCGATGCCCTCGAACCGATAACGGAAATCGCCCTTGAGCGACACCTTGTCGGTCCAGCTGGGAGTGGTTTGCGGCGCTTCCGGGACTTCCTCGACCGGTTTCGATTCCTGCGCGCTCGCAGCCTCCAGCCTGGCGATCTTTTTGCTCAATTCCGCCATCTGAGCTTTCAGTTCAGCGATCTCGTCCTGACTCTGGGCGAAGGTGGGGGCGGGCGCCGTGAGCGCCAGGGCGACCAGGCTGGCCGCGAGATACCTGTTCATTGTTTTTCTCCTTGTCTAAAGGGTTGTCGTCAAGATCTCGACACTGCCGCCGGATACAGGCAAGGCGGTTACCGGCTTCCCAGCTGAAGTGCATTTTAGACGCATTCTAATGTTAATTTTCTAAATTACACAAATAAAAAAGCACAAAACACATATTTATCGCCATTTTGATGACCGAAACGACTGCACTCGAGCAGCAGGCGGGCCGAGTCTATGCGGCGTCAGGCGTCAAGGCCGATACGGACGACGCGGTGGGGTCGGTGCGGGAGTATCGCCAGGCGCATGAAGTCGAGATCCTGGCCGGATATGCCGATTTCCTTCGGTTGCCGAACGTGGCCGCGGATCTTGAAGACATGCAGCGCAATCCAGCCTGGATTCGCGAGCAGTTCGGCGCTCGCGGCGTGGCGCTGGCGCTGCGGGAAGTCGACGGCGTGCCGCTGTTGGTGACCGGGCGCATCGATGTGCCCGGGGCCGAGCGCTTGCTGGGCATAGACGTCCATTACGACGGCAAGCCGGTGGACGAGAGCCGCTGGACGAACGCCCCGTGGGCACCGTTGCTGTATACCGCGGCAATCCACGAAGGCAGCGAACCGCGCCCGTTCCCGGCCTCGGGCGAGCACGTCTTGCAGGTGCCGACGCTGGGCGGCACGCTGCCGGTATTCCTGTTCGAGCAGATCCTCGACCGGCCGGCGATTATTGTTCCTATGGCCAATCACGACAACAATCGGCACGCCGCCGACGAGAACATCCGCCTGGCCAACCTCTGGTACGGCATCGACCTGTACGCGGCATTGCTGATGATGCAGGGGGTCGGCGGTCACGCGGCCTTCGCCGGTGCTCTGTACGCTTCTCGGCATGGATACGTATCCCGTGAGCCTGCCGATTTGTGTTTCGAACTCGTTCGCCGACCTGAGCTCGCTCGAAACAGCGGCTCGGCGAGGTTCTGTTTGCACAGGGCTCGTATGAGCGACCAGGTGACCGTCTGGTATGACGGCGGCTGCCCGCTTTGCGTACGCGAGATTGCGCTGATGAACCGGCTGGACCGGCGCGACCGGATCGAGTTCGTCAACGTCGATCTCGAAGATGCGAGCTGTCCGGTCGATCGCCAACTTCTGCTGCGCAGGATGCACGCGCGGGAAGGCGATGGTCCGCTGGTCGACGGCGCGGCCGCGTTCGCGGCGATGTGGCGCGCGATCCCGGTATTCCGCCCGCTCGGCCTGCTGGCGAAAAACCGTGCGGTGCTGTGGGTGCTCGAACGGTTCTACCGGGGGTTCCTGGTCGTCCGGCCCGCGATTCAGCGGGTGTTCGTGGCTGTTTTCGGCACGCGCGCCGGGAAGCGGCGCTCAGGCGGCTGATTCGGTCCGTCGACCATCGTCCGGCATCACCCGTCGGGTGTGCCAACCCGACCTGCGGGCTGGCGAGGATCGGGCAGCATCATTCGGATCGCCGATGTGTGTGTTCGGCGCTCGGATGGACCTCGTCGAATCGCCGGCGATGAAGCCGACGGTTTTTGCGGGAAAAACGCGCCGAGCTTGCGTAGGATAGGGCGCTGGTTTTTTCAGGAATCTGCGATGCGCCTGTCCCGAGTATTTCTTCCCGTGTTTGTCCCGGCCCTGTTTCTTCTTTCCCCGGCCGAGCCGCTGACCGCCCAGGAGGCCCAGCAGAAGCAGGACGCCGAGCTTCGTCCGGTCACGCATGAAGAAGTCTGGCTGATGAAGCGGCTGGGTTCGCCGGTGGTCAGCCCGGACGGGCGCCGGGCGGTAGTGTCGGTCACCGAGCCTTCCTACGAAGAGGATGGCGACGTGTCCGACCTCTGGCTGATCGCCGTCGACGGCGGCCAGGCGCCGCGCCGGCTGACCGCAACGCCCGGCGGGGAGAGCGGGGTCGACTGGCGCCCGGACGGGGCGAAGATCGCGTTCAGCGCCAGCCGCGGCGAGGACGACGCGCCGGCGCAGGTGTTCGTGCTGGACATGACCGGCCCGGGCGAGGCGGTGCAGATCACCGACCTTTCCACCGGCGCGTCGAATCCGCGCTGGAGCCCGGACGGTTCGCATATCGCGTTCGAAAGCCGAGTGTGGCCCGACGCGGCCGACGACGAGGCCAACGCCGAGCGCGACAAGCAGGAAGAAGAAGACGGCATGAACGTGTCGCGCTACGAAATCTTCCCGATCCGCCAGTGGAACCGCTGGCGCGACGAGAAGCATACGCGGTTGTTCGTGCAGGCCGCCGAGGCCGGCGCCGAGCCGACCGACCTGCTGTACGGCACCGATCTCGTCTCGGGGCCCGGCTACGCCGGCGTGCCGTCGCTGGGCGGTGAGAGCCTGCACGCGGCCTGGACGCCGGACGGCGAGGCGCTGGTGTTTTCCGCCACCGAGAATCTGCACCAGGCCGCGCACGCCCAGGTGCGCCGCCACCTTTACCGGGTGCCGGTGGCCGGCGGCGAACCCGGGCGGGTGACTTCGGGCGACGACTTCAGTTGCATCGGCGCGCAATTCTCGCCGGCCGGCGACGCGCTTTACTGCAGCTTCGAGCCGATCAATGAACATGTCTACAACCACACCGGGATTGCCCGTGCCGAGTGGTCCGGCGACGGACTGGACGGCGAGCTGGACGTGCTGACCGGTAATTTCGACCGCTCGGTGGGCGGGTTCGACGTGGGCGCCGACGGCCAGCGGCTGTATCTGACCGCGGCCGACCACGGCCGCGTGCGGCTGTTCTCGCTGCCGGCCGCAGGCGGTGCGGTGGCACCGCTGGACGCCGATAGCCGCGGCGTCTACGGCGGTGTGCAGGCCGCCGGGGATGGCGTGGTCGCCAACTGGGAAAGCTCGGCCGTGCCGGTCGAGGTCGTGCGCGTGAATCCCGGGACGGGCCGGCGCACGACCCTGACCGAATTCAACGTCGAGCGCGCCGAAGGTCTGGACCGTCCGCCCTTTCGCTCGTTCTGGTTCACCTCGAGCAAGGGCCGGCGCATCCACAACTGGCTGGCGCTGCCGCCCGGCTTCGACGAAAACCAGCAGTATCCGATTGTGCTGTTCATCCACGGCGGGCCGTTCAGTTCGTCGACGGATTCCGACCACGTGCGCTGGAGTCCGCACCTGCTGGCTTCGAAAGGCTACGTGGTATTGCTGACCGACTACACCGGCTCGGTCGGCTACGGCGCCGAGTTCTCGCGCAACATCGAGGGCGATCCGCTGAAAACTCCGGGCGAAGAGGTGATCGAAGCCGCCGACGTGGCGACCGAACGGTTCGACTTCATCGACCCCGAGCGCCAGGCCGCGACCGGTGCGAGCTACGGCGGGCACCTGGTCAACTGGTTGCTGGCGACCACTGACCGTTTCGACGCCCTGGTCGGCCACGCCGGGCTGGTGGACCTGGAAGGCCAGTGGTCGACCAGCGACGTGATCTACCACCGCGAACGCATGAACGGGGGGCCGCCCTGGGGCGACAGCAAGGTATGGGAAGAACAGAGCCCGTCGACCTACGCGCCCGAGTTCTCCACGCCGACGATGCTGACCATCGGCGAGAAGGATTACCGCGTACCGATCAACCAGACCATCGCCGCCTGGACCTACCTGCAGCGCATGCAGGTACCCTCGCGCCTGCTGGTGTTCCACGACGCCGACCACTGGATCATGAACGGCACGGAAGCGAAGCATTTCTGGAACGAGGTGCACGCCTGGCTGGGCGAGCATCTGGAGATGGACAGCGAGTAGGCCCGAGAGTACAGACAGGCTGAAACCGTAAAGGCCGCAATGGCAGAAAGCGCTCACATTACCCGACTGCTCAAACGCTGGTCCAGTGGCGAGACGGAGGCGCGCGAGGCGTTGCTTCCGCTGGTCTATCAGCGGCTGCGCCGGCTTGCAGAAAACCAGTTGCACGGCGAACGCCCGGGACACACGCTGCAGCCCACCGCACTGGTCAACGAAGCGTTCATGCGCCTGGATCAGGGCAATATCGACTGGGACGGTCGGCGGCATTTCTACGCGCTGGCGGCCAGAACCATGCGTCGCGTGCTAGTCGATCATGCGCGTGGACGGCAGCGTGTGCGGCGCGGCGGCGACTTTATCCGGGTGACGTTGTCGGCTGCCGAGCGTGCGCAGACGAGCGAGGCGTTCGGCGTTCTGGATCTCGACAAGGCGCTGGGCGAACTGGAACGAAACCACCAACGGGTCGGCGAGGCCATCGAGTTGACGTATTTCGGCGGCCTGGAAGCTCGCGAAGTCGCCGCGCATCTGGGCGTGTCGTCACGCACCGTCGAGCGCGACCTGCGCTTCGGCAGGGCATGGCTGAAAGATAAACTCGTCGTACCATGAACGACACCGACCGGAATCGCCGGCTGGAGCAACTGTTCCACGACGCGCTGAAACAGCCTGAACAGTGTCGCCGTGAATGGCTCGAAGAGGCCTGCGGTGACGACCCGCAACTCAAGGCGCGGCTCGAGCGCATGCTCGATCTGGATCCCGGGGACCATACCGGGCACGCCGACGTTGACGACCCGCTGGCCCGGGCCGTCCACGAAAGCGTGCGCACCCTTGGAAATGCGCCTTCGCGGGGCATGCGTCTGGGCGCCTGGCGGATCATTGACGAGATCGGCGCCGGCGGCATGGGTACGGTGTTCCTGGCCGAGCGCGCCGACGGCGAATACGTCGGCCGGGCGGCGATCAAGGTAATCCGGGGCCTGCCCGAAAGCGCCGGGCTGGAGCGGCTGAAGCGCGAGCGCCAGATTCTGGCCGGCCTGCGCCATCCGAATATCGCGCGGCTTCTGGACGGCGGCACCACCGACGATGGTCAGCCGTTTCTGGTCATGGAATACGTCGAAGGCAAGCCGGTCGACCAGTGGTGCCGGCAACATCCATGCACGCCGGCCGAAATCGTGCGGATGCTGCTGCCGGTGCTCGATGCGGTCGAATACGCGCACCGGAATCTCGTCATTCATCGCGACATCAAACCCGGCAATGTGCTGGTGACCGGCGAAGGGCATCCCGCGCTGTTGGACTTCGGCATTGCCCGACTGCTCACGACGGATGATCGCGGCGAACAGACCGCCACCATCGGCGGGGTTTTCCACACGCCCGGGTTTGCCAGCCCGGAGCAGATCGCCGGCGAACGAGCCACGACTGCAAGCGACGTCTACAGTCTCGGTCGATTGCTGGCCGAGCTGATGACGACGGCAACCGAGCCGGTCCCGCGGGAGATTGCCGCGATCATCGAATGCGCCACTCGTGACGAGCCGGAGCAGCGCTATGCCGGCGTCACGGCGTTTCGGGCCGACCTGGCGGCCTGGCTGGACAATCGCCCGGTCGCTGCCGTCAGCGGCCGCATGGCGTATCACGTGCGCAAGTTCATCGCGCGCAATCGCTACGCGGCCGCCGCGGTGACCGTCGGCATCGCCGTCGCGCTGGTGCTGCTGGGACAATTGATCCAGGAAAACCGTCGCGCGCGAGCCGCCGAGGCCGAGGCCCGGATCGAGGCGGTCAATGCCGAACAGGTGCTGGAATTTCTGACCAATGCGATCGAAGCGGTCCAACCCGGGCAGGCGCAGGGTCGCGAGGTCACCATGCGTGCGATCATCGAGCGCGCCGAACAGCAGCTCTCCGGCGAGCGAATTCACGAACCACGCCTGCGCACCCAGATCCTGACTGCGCTGGGCACGCTCTATCAGACCCTGGAGAAAAACGACCAGGCCGCCGAACTGCTTGGCCGGGCCAGTGAGCTGGCGCGCGAGACAGGCGATATCGCAGCCGAAGTCAGGGTGCTGGCGGTGCTGGGCATCAGCCAGCTTCGCGCCGGGCGGTTGGATGCCGCCGGACAGACGCTTGAGCGCGCGACCGTAATGGCCGGGCAGCATCCGGAACTGCCGCCGCTGATACGCGCCGGTGCGTGGAACTCGTTCGGGGTTCTGGCCACGGACATGGGTCACCTCGAGTCGGCGCGCGAGGTGCTCCAGCATGCGATGGCGCTGCGCCGCGAGGCCGGTGCTGCCGGCGAAATCATCGCCTCGACGGTGCACAACCTGGCGCTGGTCGAGGGTCGCGCCGGCCGGTACGAACAGGCCATTGAGCTGTTTGCACGGGCGCTGGAACTCAAGCGCGAATCGATTGGACGCCTGCATCCTTCCTATATTCTGTCGCTCAACAGCCGGGCCGTGACGCTGCGCCAGCTCGGTCGCTATGCCGAGGCGACCGACCACGCCGCCGAGGCGCTGGAGATTCGCAAGCAACTCTACGGGTCCGAGCACCCGAGTCTGCACGTCAGCTATAACGAACTGGCCAATGCCCATCACGACCTGGGCGAATTCAAACAGGCCATCGCGCTGTATCGCAAAGCACTGGAACTCGAGGCCGGGAGTGCATCGCGGCGCAGCGACTGGATCTACCTCAACAATCTCGGCGCAGCGTTCGAGGACCGCGGTGAACTCGCCGAGGCCGAGCGATATTACCAGCAGTCCATAGAACGGCGCCGAGAACTGTTCGGTGACAACCATTCGGCCACGTTGCGCGCCCGCGGCAACCTGGCACGCGTATGGCTGGCCAGCGGCCGTGGCGATGCGGCGCGCGTCGTGGCCGCCGAGGTGCGCCAACGGCGCGAAACCGAACTCGGCCGCGATCACCCCGACACCCTGCGAAGCCGGGTATTGTCTGCGCGCATCGCATTGGCCGAGGTGCCCGAAGACCCGGCCCGGCTTCGATCAATGCAGGCAGCGGTCGAGGCGCTGCAGCAAGCGTTGTCGCCGAACAGCCTGACCGTGCTCAACGCCGGCGCGGATCTCGGGCGCGCAAGACTCGAGGGCGGCGACTTCCAGCGGGCTCGAACTGACCTGGAGGACGCCGCCGCCGCGTTTCGCGAAGCACTGAGCCCCGACCACCCGCTGGCCGCGGCGATCGAGCTGGATCTGGTCCGAATCGACCGGGCCGAAAAGCACCCCGGCCGGGCGGAGCAGCGCCTGGCCGCGCACGGCCCGACCGTCCGCGCCCGGTTCGCGCCCGAATCGCTGAATGTGCGCAAACTCGAGTGTCTCGAAGCAGGCGCCAATGAACCGGATTGCTGGCGCGTGCCGCGGGGCTGAGTTCGACCATCCAACCCGGCCGGGTCGGGTACGGCGGCCGCACTTCAGAAATATCCATTCTCAATCGAACGTATGTGCCTGTTCAGCCTCCCCGATCCAGATTCCGATCCAGATTCCGATCCCGATTTCGATCCCGATTTCGATCCCGATTTCGATCCCGATTTCGATCCCGATGGCGTTCGGGCGGAGATTTTATCGCCTTACTGAATAGCCGCCAACATATTTGGAGACAATCCATGCGTCTCAAGCCAGGTCGCGAAGGAATCGACTGTACGCGCACCCGTATCCAGCAACACGCGCTGGGCCTTGCCATCAGCGCGGCGCTGGCGACCGGTATTTCGGCCGTGGTCCAGGCGCAGGATTTTCCAGCGGTCACACAACTCTCCGTTCTGGACGGCAGCAGCGGCTTCAAGCTTGACGGCGAGAGAGAAGGCGATCTGTCCGGTGCCCCGGTGTCGGATATCGGCGATGTCAATGGCGACGGAATCGACGACGTGATTATTGCGGCGTATTCTGCCGACCCGAATGGTGCTCAGTCCGGCCGCAGCTACGTGGTGTTCGGCAGTAACCATGGCTTCGATCCAAACCTGCAACTCTCGGCACTGGACGGCAGCAACGGCTTCGTACTCGACGGCGAGAATGCGCGAGACTTTTCCGGTGGCTCGGTGTCGGCCGCCGGCGACGTCAACGGCGATGGTATCGACGATCTGATCATCGCCGCACGGAGCGCGGATTTCAACGGGGGACGTTCCGGGCGCAGCTATGTGGTATTCGGTCGCACCCAGGGATTCGATGCCACGCTGCAACTTTCGGCCCTGGATGGCAGCAACGGCTTCAAGCTCGACGGCGAGGCGGCCTATGATAGCGCTGGTCGCTCGGTATCGGCCGCCGGCGACGTCAACGGCGATGGCATCGACGATCTGATCATCGGCGCGCCGAGTGCGGACCCCAACGGGGGAAATTCCGGGCGCAGCTATGTCGTATTCGGCCGCACCGCAAGTTTCGATGGCATCGTGCAACTTTCGGCGCTGGATGGCAGCAACGGCTTCAAGCTCGACGGCGAAGCGACTTATGATACCGCCGGTCGCTCGGTGTCGGCGGCCGGGGATGTCAACGGCGATGAGATCGACGACCTGCTCATCGGCGCGCCGAATGCGGACCCCAACGGGGAGCGTTCCGGGCGCAGCTACGTTGTGTTTGGCCGAATCGAGGGGTTCGACGCCGCTATCCAACTTTCGGCACTGGATGGCGACAACGGCTTCAAGCTCGACGGCGAGGCAGCCTATGATCGCGCCGGTTACTCGGTATCCGATGCCGGCGACGTCAACGGCGACGGGATCGACGATCTGCTCATCGGCAACTATGACCTGGATTTTGTCGCTGCTTCCTCGGGGCGCAGCTATGTCGTGTTCGGCGACCCCGAGGGCTTCGACGCCACCCTGCAACTGTCGGCGCTCGATGGCGTCGACGGCTTCAAGCTCGATGGGACGACAGGGGATTATTCGGGCCGCTCGGTATCGACCGCCGGCGATATCAATGGCGACGGCATTGACGACCTGGTCATCGGCGCGGCGTACGCCGATGCCAACGGCATCAGTTCCGGGCGTGGTTACGTGGTGTTCGGGAAAACCGGCGCACCTGTCTCGCCCCTGCCGCTTGTTTTTGTTGATGGAACAGACGGATTCCGCCTTGCCGGCGAGACAATCGGCGATCGGGCCGGCAGCTCGGTCTCGGCCGCCGGCGATGTCAACGGCGACGGTGTCGACGATCTGATCATCGGGGCAAGAAGAGCCGACCCCAACGGAACAAATTCCGGTCGCAGCTACGTGGTCTACGGGCGCGTGACCGGCACCCCGGTGCTGGATTTCGACGGCATGAAATTGATCGACTTCGGCAGCGAATTCGTCGGCACGACGGGCCCGGTGCGTACGCTGTCGTTAAGCAATCCGGGCACCGGCCTGGTGGCGATCGACTCGATCGATATCGGTGATACCGCGTTCGAGATCATCGGCGGCGATTGCGGCGCGTTGCCGATCCGGATTTCGGTTGGCGGAAGCTGCACGCTGCAACTTCGGTTCACACCTGACAGGGCTGGTCCTCTCAGCGCCGAGATGCGCTTTGCCGGTACGTCAGTCACCAGCCCCGACTCGGTTGTTCTCGCAGGCAATGGTCTGGCGGCGCCCGTGGTCACGATCATGCCCGACCCACTGGAATTCGGCGATGTAGCGCTCACCAGCCAGGTCATCGAGACATTGATCGTGGAAAACACCGGCGACGGCGTACTCGAACCCGAATCCGTCACGATCGAGGGTGCAAACACCGGCGACTTCAGCGTCGAGATCAACGACTGCGCTGGCAACCAGTTACCCGGGGGGGCGTTCTGCGGCATCGATATCGGCTTCAGCCCGGGCGCGCCGGGCGTGCGCGAAGCAACGTTGCGCCTGGAATCCAGCGCACCGTCCAGCCCGCACCTCGTTTTGCTGCGCGGCAGCAATGATGTGCTGTTCTTCGACAGCTTTGAAGCGCAATGACTAGCGGTCCTTCAACCACTAGTATGCTGAACGGGTAAGCGGCCGGCCGCGACGAAGCGGCGCGGCCAGAGATCGAAACAGACTCAAGGGTCATCAGCATGAATACTCCCGATGATGCCGCAACGGCGGCCTTCCGCATCGATTTCTCTCGGCTGTTCGAGGGCTGGTTCCGGGAGCAGAATTGCGCGATCGCCTGCACCACCTACCAGGCCGGCAAGGTATTCCTGTTCGGCAAGGGCGAGCAGGGCGTGTCGGTCGTCGAGCGCACTTTCCCCCGTTCCATGGGCTTGAGCGCGCGCGCCGATCGACTCTACCTGGCCAGCCGGTACCAGCTCTGGCGTTTCAACAACATGCTCGATACCGGTGGCGAATACCAGGGTTATGACCGGCTGTTCGTCCCGCAGGTGGGCTGGACCACCGGCGATGTCGATGTCCACGACATCGGTATCGACGGCAAAGGCCAACCGGTGTTTGTCAACACGTTGTTCAGTTGCCTGGCGCGGCCGTGCGAGAGCGCCAGTTTCGAAGTCGTCTGGAAGCCGACGTTCATCAGCCGGCTGGCGCCCGAGGACCGCTGTCACCTGAACGGCCTGGCGATGTTCGAGGGTGAGCCGGCATGGGTGACGCTGATCAGCCGGTCCGACGTCGCCGAGGGCTGGCGCGACCACCGCCACGACGGCGGGCTGGTGGTCGATGTGCGCAATAACGACGTGGTGTGCTCGGGGCTTTCGATGCCGCATTCGCCGCGCTGGTGGATGGGCAAGCTGTGGCTGTTGAATTCAGGCACCGGCGAACTGGGGCATGTCGACCTGGATTCAGGGCAATTCATTCCGGCCTGTTTCCTGCCCGGTTACGCGCGCGGGCTGGCGTTTGCCGGCGACTACGCGCTGGTCGGTCTGTCAAAGGCCCGCAACCAGTCGTTTTCCGGACTCGAACTCGACCGGACACTGGCCGAGAAGACCGCCGAGGCGCGCTGCGGCATCGCCGTGATCCATCTGCCTACCGGCGAAGTCCGCCATCACATCCGCTTTACCGGTGTGGTCGAGGAACTCTACGACGTCGCCGTCATCCCGGGCGCGATCCGGCCCATGCTGCTGGGCTTCAAGACCGACGAGATCAAGCACATGATCCGGCCGGCGTGCGCCGGGCCCGGGTAGCCATCGACGCCAACGGCCCGGGCGCCCCGCATGGACTCGAGTTGATCGGGTCATATGACCTGTTGTCATTCAACGGCTTCGAGGCCCGGCCGTGAACCAGCCTTTTTCTGCGTCGGGCGCGCCGACATTGCGCGCTCGCCATCCACGTCCGGTCCGAAATTTTTCCGCAGCGACGTCGGTCGCACGCCGGTTTTGTCGCTTTCCATCATGCAGGGCAAGCGCTTCTTGTCTGCAAACGCAAACCCGTGGAGAGCGCAATGACCGAATCCAGCCCGTACCAGGCCGAACGACCTGATCCAGCCCGGTGGTTTTGCCCCGGCGCGATGATCCAGTTCTTCGTGTTGATCATCCTGGTCGCAGCGGCGTCGAGCGCGTGGTCGCAGATCGGCCGCCCGCTGGCGCCGGGCGACGATCCGCTGCGCGACCGCTGGGATTTCGACCCGGTGCGCGTGGACCACGAACTGTTCATCGCCGCGAACCTGGCCTCCGGCGACGCGGCGCTTGGCATCGGCTACCCGAAATCGCGCGACTTTCCGATCGAGGCGCCGGCCAGCCTTTACCGGCGGATTCCGGCGACAACCATTCTCGACGGCGCGGCCGGGCGAGTCATGGGCACGCCGTTCGAGCAGGTGGCGCTGGTCACCGAGGACGCCGACGGCACGCACGTCGATATCTATTCGGGCTTGCGCCCGGGTCAGGTGCATATCGGCCGGCACGATCTTCCGCCGGCCTGCGCAACGCCGCAGCACGTGCAGTGCCGGATTCCCGGACCGATCGAGATCGTGGTAGCCGATCTGGACGGCTTCGATCTGTCGCGCCCGGATCTCGGGCCGGGCAACCGCTGTCTGGCCAGCAATCGGCGCCACGACGAAGTGGCCGCGGCCTACCAGTGGCGAAGCGACGACCCGATTGCCGGAAGGCAGGCACTGGTTCGACAGGAAATCCTGAGCTGGGAAGGGCTGCAGCGGGCAGCCGACGCCGAAAACCCGTCGCAACCGACATTGAAAACGGTGGTCTTCGCTCATACTCGCACCCTGGACGAAGGCCAGCGCTTCCGTCTGCAGCCGGCCCAGGTCTTCGGCTCTCGCCTGGACGATGGAAACGTTGTCGCCCGCGATCTGTTGCTGGTCTATGCGGCCGAGCCCGACCCGGAGTCGCCGGAGTTCGACGACGGCCTGCCGATCGTCGCCGAAGGGGTCCGGCTCGAGCGCGATCCGAGCGAGGATTGCAACGACCTCAGTCCCCGCGTCATCACGTCGATCAACTTTGCCGATCGCGAGGGCCTCCCGGGGGATGGGCAGGCCCAGGAGCGCTTTCTCGAAGTCATCGGCGGCCCCGTCGCGGCGGATTCGCCGGCGCGCGACGGCTGGGATGTCGCCGCCGGCAATGCCGAGGAACTGCTGATTCTCGACGGCGACGACAATCAGCTGGTGCAGGCCACCGATGCGCTGGTCACTGCATTCAATACGATCGACAACGCAGGTGAGCCCGACCCGCTGATGGGAATAAGTGTCGCGATTCAGGATCCGGTCAGCGGGCAGGCCGATCTGTCAGTGCGAACCAACAGCGGATTTCCGGTTGCCGAATTCGAGAAATCCACCGCCCCCGTGGAACTGCGCCCGGATAGCCGGGTCCGGCTGCGCCCTGGCTTGATTACCGCCGGCGACGAAAATTTCACTATCGACGATCCCAACAGTCCTGCGTGTCTGACCGCCGGTTTCTGGGTCCAGGTCGACACCACGCGCGGCCCGCTGATCCAGGGGCTGTTCGCGGGGGGTGTAGACAACACCGCGATTGGCCCGCCCAAGCGTGAGGACTTCGACGGCGACGAAGAGATCGCCCCGCCGATGTGGCCGGACGAGAATCGGCTGGCGTTCAACCCACCGACCGCCGGGATTGAAAACCTCCAGTTCGCCGGCGGCGGCTTTCTGCGCGACCGGGACTCGGCCTCGCTCAGCTTCGACAGGCAGTGCGTCAACTTCAGCCGCTTCAGCGGCGACAGCGACGCGCTTTATGTCGCCCGCCCGGATGCCGCGCCTTTTCCGGCGACCGATGATACCCGGCTCGAGGTCGTCGGCAATTCCAGTCGCAGCGGCGATGAATTGTTCCCTGCGTTCCAGGGCCTGATCCGGCCCGTTGGCTTGCTGACGCCGCCCGACCATCGTGCCAACGTCGGGGCCGACTTCGTCAGCGTCAACATGGATATCGACGGCAATGGCGCCGTCGAGGCGTCCAGCGACGGCGCGATGCTGCTGCGGTTTCTGATGGGACTCCGGGGCTCGGCGGTGACTCTCGACGGTGAACTGATCGGAAGCGCTTGCACGCGCTGCACAAGCGTCGCGATCGTCGATTACCTGGCGGCCAACGCCGAGGCCTTCGATGCCGACGACAACGGCCTGGCCGACGGCCTGAGCGACGGCCTGCTGCGGCTGCGCTTCATGCAGGGTTCAGCCGGAAACAGCCTCGTCGACGCTGCGGTTGCGGCCACTTGCCGCCGTTGCGATTCGTCCAGCCTGAGCGATTACCTGCGTCTTCCGGAAGACGACCCGGTCATCGATGTGCCGATGATGGTCGCCTTCGACGCCGACGCCAACTCGGCCCATTACCGGCGTTTCGAAAGCGGCGTCGGCTCGATCTTCCTGAGCGAGGGCACCAGCCATGTGCTGCGCAATATCGAGACCTTCGATATCGTGCTGGCAGAACCGCCCAAGCATCTCGATTATCTTCCCGCCCTCGGCGGCGTGACCAATGTCAGCGTCACATCGGACCTGTTCGCGACATTCGAGAGCACCCAGAGCCAATCGCAGGAAATCACGCGCGAGACGACAACCGACTTCACGCTCAGTGAGTCCGAAAGCACGACCCGCACCGTGACGGCCGGGCTGGACTTGTTCGGGGTGGCCGGCGGCAGCGTCGAAGGCAGCGTGTCCGAGCTGACGACGAACGAGTTCAACGAGACCTCGTCGAACTTCCAGGGCGAGTCCTCGAGCTTCTCGATCACCCAGGTCAGCCGCGCCGAGCGCGACGACCAGCTCGTTACCCGGCTCAACGACCTCTACGTCTGGCGCTACCCGGCAATGGACATTCCCGATGCCCAAAGCACTTCGGCCCGCGATCGATTTTTCGAGATTTTCCAGCCGACGCGCCCGCTTAATTTCTTCTCCGCCGGCCGGGTCAACGACGCCTATCAGCCGTGGCATACCAATAACAACCTGCTGGGGTATCCGGTGTTTACCGGCAACAGCTTCCAGCCAGGGGTGGATGAACTGGGCCGGTTCCGGGTCGGGGAAAGCGGCACGCCGCGCTTCGAGCCGATCTGGAACGAATCGGCTTTCACGGTCGGCGGCCTGAGCTTCGGACAGCTGATCCAATTCACCGAGTCGACCAGTGCCGGCACCAGCCTGGTGACAAGCAATACCGTGACCGAAACCCGCGACACCAGCGTCAAGGCCTCGGCTTCGGCAGCCGGCGCGTTCAAGGGCATCGGCGTTTCGGCCGGCTTCAGCGAGGAGCGCAACTGGCAGGCCAGCAGTTCCTTCAGCTACGCCCAGGGTCAGTTCGCCAGCACCGAAACCGATGCCGAGACCGCAATCAGTCTGAATATCCCGGGCGACCTCGCCGGTGAGCGCGGCTACCGCTTCCACCCGGCCTGGTTTTTCACTGCCGACGGCGGTCTGAAGCTCACGCATGCAGTGGCCCTGGAAGGCATGGGCGTGATCCCCGAGACGTTCTGGCAGACCCACTATTCCGCGCCCGACGCGGCGCTGAATCTTCCATTCCGGTTTTCGCTGGATGTCTCGACCACGGTGCCGGATACCTTCCTGCTCAATACCGACGTGACCCGCAGCAGTGTCAAGGGAATGTTCTTTCGGGACGGCCGCGGCATCAATCCGCGCAATCCGGCCGAACGGCGCGGCACGGACCTGAGTTTTGCCCCGGAAGCCGGCGATCCGGTGCAGGTCGAGGTGCGGGTCTACAACCTGTCGGTCGGCACACCGGTGGAAAATCTCAAGGTGCGTTTCGAGGCCCAGCGCTTCGAACTCGGCCAGAACGTCGGGCCGCGCATTCCCATCGGCGAGGCCAGGATCCCGCTGATCCCGTTCCGGGGCCAGGTGGCGCCCGACCCCGACCAGCCGCTTTCGGAACTGGCCCATGTCAGGAGTGCGTTGACGTTGTGGGACACCACCGGATTCGGTTCGGATCAGGCCGGCGAACTGGCCACCTGGAAGGTGTTCGCCGTGCTCGATCCCGACGACGAGATCGCCGACGAGACCCATGAACTCGTCGATCGCTTCGACGATCCGCTGCTCGGCATCGACGGTGAGCCCGTCGACCCGCTGCCCGGCGAGGCCGACGTGTTTCTCGAAAAGGGCCAGAACAACAGTGGCTGGGGGCTGTTGCGCATTGCCCCGGCATCGGCCGACGACGCCTCCCGCCGGGCGGCAGACGAGGACCCGCGGACCGTCGCCGAGCTGACCGTCAACGGCCGCGGCGCCGACGGGAAGGCCCTCGTATCGCTTGACGAGTCGACCAGGCTGCGCCTGACGCTGGCAACGGAGCGTCTCACGACGCGCATGCGGCGGGTGCTGGTCTATGACGGTCGGCCCGAGGCCGGCGGCAAGGTGATCGCCTACGAACGCGTCCGCGGCCTGGATCCCGGTGGGATCGATCTGCCGATCGTCTGGCAGCCGCGTAAACGGGGCCTTCACGAGCTTTATCTGGTTTTCCCCGACGAAAACCGGGGCGGCCGCGGCGCCGCGGCCCCGGCGCTGACCGTCGACGTCCGCTGACAGGAGAACGATATGTACATTTGCCATCGAAAGATCATGGCGCTGGCAGCCGTGCTTGCCGTGGCCGGGCCGCTTGCCGCACAGGTTCAGCAACTGCGCTTCGAACCGATCATCGTCAGCGCGGCCCCCGCCTCGACGCTGGACTTCGAGCTTCGCTACGCCACCGATCCGCCCAGCACCGCACTGACGGGGCTGGGCCTGCGTCTGCACTGGGATTCCAGCCAGGTTTCGCTGGACGCCTTCACCCCGGCCGTCGACCAGGCGCTGCTGGGCCAGAATGCGGCCGAGGACGATACGCTGGATTTCGACGCCAACCCCGACACCGACCGCTTCGCCGTCATCGCCTGGGCCGACCCGGCGGCCCGCTGGCCCGGCTTTGCCGACGGGGTGCTGGGCACCGCGACCGTGACGCTGGCGCCGGGCTTCTCCGGAGTCACGACCCTGGGGCTGTCGTCGACATCCACGCCGGCCGGCTGGACGCTGAGTGACATTCCGGCAACGATCACCGACCCCGACATCGGCGTTCCCGCACCGGAACTGGCGCTGGAAAAGCGCTGGCTGTCGCTGGACGGGCGACCCGGTATCGATTTCGGTGACGAGGCGTTTTTCGAAATCGAAGTCACCAACCCAGGCCTGGTCGGCATCGACGCCGTCGCGGTCACCGATCCGCTGGCGCCGGATTGCGACCGTTCCAATGTTCGGCTCCTGGCGGGCGAAAGCCGTACCTGGCAGTGCTCGCAAGCCGATGTCGTCGCCAGTTTCGTCAACCAGGCCGTCGCCACGGGCACCGCGTTGGACAACGCGGCCACGCCGGTAGCGGCTTCGGCGAGCGCCGAAGTGACCGTTCTCGACCCGTTGCTGGCCGTCGTGATCGATCCGCCGACCCAGCTGGTGCGCACCGGTGCCGCGGCCGGGTTCGAAATTTCGATTCGAAACGACAGCGACCAGGCGCTCGACGAGATCGAGATCACCAGCCTCCAGGTCCCGGCCTGCGACCTTGCACTGGATACGCTGGATGCCGGCGCCGCAACCACGTGGACCTGCCAGCACGTCGACGTTGCCCGGGATTTCGTCAACCGCCTGGAGGCTACTGCGATGCGGGGCGAGCCGCCGGCGCCGACGCTGCTCAACCAGGTTAGCGCCGAGGTTCGTGCCATCGATCCGGCCATCGAGCTCGCGTTCGAGGCCGATCCGGAGACCGTCGAGATCGGCGCGCCGGTCGAGTTCACGCTGCGCCTGACCAATACCGGGAATTCCGGGCTGTCCGGGCTCGGTGTGAGCGTAGCCGACCAGGCCGGCTGCGACCGCCAGTTTTCGACGCTCGCGTCCGGCGCCACGCTGGAGTGGAGCTGCGCGCGCGATGCGGTACAGGGCTCGTTCACACTGGCCGCCACGGCCGTTGCCTCGCCGCCGGTCGGCGATCCGGTGACCGATACGACGCAGCTGAGCATCGAGGCCTTCAAACTCGTTTTTCGCGACGGGTTCGAGACCACGCCTTGAGGCGGTTCTGCACGGGGCTGCCGCCGCGGTTGCCGCGGCGGGCAGGAGAATCCCGGCTCAAGCCCGAGGCGACGGAAACCCCGCGGCATGTGTCGGATGGCCTGGGCGAGTTCGCCGGGCATCCGGCGCGGGGTTAGAGGCCTGTTATCGGGATGACGGCAATCGGTGCACGATGCGTCTCCCAGAAAAAGCCGGCGACGACGGGAAAACGCAGATCCGGCTTGCGGGCGAGGGTTGCGCGTTCATCAGGCGGGGATACCACCGGCGACCGTGGGGTCGCCGGTGGGTCGGGTTGGCTGACCGCTATTGCCAGATGATGACGTGCGGGTCGAGGACCTCTCGGCCCTGGCTTACCACGTCGTACTTGCAGCCTGGTGCTTCCAGGCATACGCCATCGCCGCGGCTTCGGACCGTGAAGACGTTGTTCCCCGGCGTCAAGGGCACCGTATTCATCGGTCGGTTGCCCGGATTCTGGAATGGGGTATCTCCAGGAAATCTGAGCACGGTGGATCGTCCCTGTCCGTTTGAAAGATCGACCAGCCTGACCGTGGCGCGCGCGCCGCCGATTGCACGGAATGTCGGTGGGGACACCTCGGGCGGCGCGCCCGGGTCGGCCGGCAGCGTTACGGTCAACACGCCGTCAGGAGGCGACGGTGGCGGCGGTGGCGGCGGTGGCGGTGGCGGTGGTGGTGGTGGAGGCGGCGTATCCTGCGGCGGCTCCGGCGGCGGTTGGTCGCCGGTGTCCTGGCAAGCCGTCAGGCCAAGGGCCAGGAACAGAACCAGCGCGAGCAGCGCCAGGCCCCGGCGCGAAGTCGATAAAGCGGTGGTGAAGCTTTTCATTGCGTGTTTCCCTCTTGGTCGGAAGTGGCATCGGCGGGGTCTGCGACCAGCGCCGTGAATCTCGGGTTGTCCGTTAGCGGCCGCAGGCGGGGGTCGTCGGCCAGGTCTCGCGTCGGCAGGCCCTTGGCCACGGCGTCTTCGAAGTGATCGACGGCTTTCTCGGTTTGCTCGAGCTCCAGGTAAGCGAAGCCGGCGGCGCGGTGTGCAAACATGTTCAGGTCCTCGGTCTGCTCGAGGCGTTCGAGTTCCGACAGAGCCTCGGCCTGCCGGCCGGTCTTGGCCAGGTAGCCGGCCACCAGGCTGCGCGCCTCGTGGTCGGCGGGGTTGACCTCGAGCCGCTCGTAGCCCAGCCGGATCGCGGTTTCATAGTCCGAGGTGATCTCGTCCGGGTCCTGGTCCGGCTGCATTTCCAGCGCTTCGGCCAGAAAGCCGTGCCAGCGGAAGTCGCCGGGCGAGAACAGCTCCAGCGCGCGGCGGTACATCGCTTCGGCCTGGGCGTATTCACCGGCGTAGAAATAATAGCTGCCGGCGTTGGAATAGGCCCTGGGCGTGGGATTGCGCTCCAGCGACTGGCGGTTGATCTCGGCGGCGCGCAGGTAGTCGCCCTCGTAATAGTGGATGGCCCCCAGGCTGATATACGGCACCGGATTATCCGGCGCCAGCCGAATGGCCTGCGTGAGCTCGCTGATGGTCTCGTCGACCTGCCCCTGTTCGTAGGCGACCCGGGCCAGGGCAAAGTGATGCCGCCAGTAGGCCGGGTCCAGTTCGATGGCGCGCCGCAGGTGGTGTTCGGCGGCTTCCAGTTCGCCGTCCGTGCGCAGCGACTGAGCCAGCCCGGCGTGCGCGTTGGCGTTGTTGGGTTCGGCTTCGAGGGCGCGCGTGAACAGTTCGCGCGAGTCGGTCACCCGCCCGGTTTCGCGGTAGACGTTGCCCAGCGCCACCAGGGTTTCGGCCCGGTCGCTGGTGGCCTGGGCCTCGCGGCAGGCGGCAATGGCCTGGTCGGCCAGTTCGCTGTCGCCGACAAGTTCGTACTGCTGCCAGTAGGCGGTGCAGATGCCGGCACGGGCCAGTCCGAAGGAATCGTCGAGCACCAGGGCGCGCTCGAACCGGTCGATGGCAAGCTGATAATCCTCGACGGTGTTGCCGTTTCTCAGCTGGTCGCGTCCGCGCAGGTACTCCTCGTAGGCGCGTTGGTCGCCGGTGGGCACTTCGACCAGTTTCTGTTCATCCAGTACCTGCACCCGCAGCACGTCGACAATGGCCCGGGAAATGCTGTCCTGGACGGCGAAAACGTCCTCCAGCTCCCGGTCGTAGGTATCGCTCCACAGCTGGTGACCGGTGCGGCCGTCGACCAGGCGCGCGCTGATGCGTATGCGGTTGCCGTCCTTCCGTACGCTGCCTTCGAGCAAGGTGCCCACGCCCAGCGCTCGGGCAACTTCTCGAACGTCGGCGTCGCTGTCGCGAAACGAAAAAGACGAGGTGCGTGCGGCCACCTGCAGTCCCGAAAGCGGCGCCAGCGCGTCAAGGATGGCTTCGGCCATGCCGTCGCAGAAGTAGCCGGTATCCTGCTTGGGACTCAGGTCGGAAAACGGCAGCACCGCTATCGATCTTTCGGGTTGACCCCGGGTGTTTTCGCCGGCGCCGCGTACCAGTACGAAGACCAGTATCGATAAAAGTCCTGCAATGATCAGGTAGTCCAGCCAGCGCCAGTTCCATTGCAACGGGACCGCGTTGTCGGAATCCGGCTCGGGAAGGCTTTCGGCCGTGCGCACCACGCCCTCGGGCGTGATGTCGTAGATCCAGGCGAGCACCGCGGTCACCGGGAAGCCGATGATCGCCATCACCACCACCAGCGTCATCACCCATTCCGGGATCAGCAGCGCGGGAAGAATGATGTCGGCAACCTGCAGCACGCCCCAGGCCGCGATCGCATAAACGCCGACGACGCGAAAAACGTGTCTGCGTCTTAGTTCACCCAGCGTTCGGCCGACTCGTGAGCGATCGGTGGCCATGCGTTCTCCCGGCGTCGTGAGGTGTCGACTGTGTTCGCCGCCGATGATCTGAATGGCGAATTGTTCGTTTCCGGCTGTACGGCGCACGAGCTTCGGGCTCAGGCCGCACGCCGCCCCGAGTATATTGCGTTGTGGCCTATTTCACAATTTCCGCTGAAGTATGTGCCGAGCAAGATGCGGGCGTTCATCGATTTCCTGGCCGAGCGCCAGGGGAATCCGGATAACAGCCGGTTACGTGTCCCGGTTGGCTTCGAAGTACTCGCGCTGTTCGCGCACGCCGGCTTCCAGCTTTTCCTGCAGCGCGCGGAACCGGGGATGTTCGACGATGGGCGCGAAGGTCGGGTAATCCTCCAGGCCCCACCAGTAGTAGCGCCAGTCGTCCTCTACAAGGTCTTCGAGTTCGTCCAGCGCGGCGTCGTAGTCACCGTTGTGAGCGTGAACGAAGGCCGGCTCGATGCCCACGACCAGCCACGGGCCCTGCTCGTTTCGGGTCCGCTCGACCCAGTCGGAAAAAGCCTGGAACAGCGGTCCGGTCTCGTCGCCGCGCCCTGTTTGCCGCATGCAGTAAAGCGCGGTATTGGCCGCCAGCAGCTGCGTGGGGGTGAGCTCCGGCGGGCTGCGAAAAAGGCCGGGGAAGTCGTCCGCCAGAAGGGCCAGCGCTTGCGAGCAGTCGCTGCGCGCATAGTTCTGGGCCATCAGCCACTTTGTCAGCGGATCCGGGTTTCCCATTTCATATATGGCCTCCAGCTCGCGTTGATGTGCATCCCATTCGCCGCGGAAGCCGTGGATGATCTGACGCAGGTAACGACCCAGGAACGGCATGTCGTGCATGGCGAGCAGCTCGTCGGTGCATTTTTCGGCCGACTGGTCGTCGCCGAGATGCAGCCAGAATTCGCAGACCCGGAACCAGCGGCGGGCGCTGTCCGGGTCCAGTTCGCGCGCACGGATGATGTGGCGCATGGCCTGGCCGGTCTCTCCGGTCTGGGCCAGGTAGGTGGCGATGCGGTCGTGGGCCTGGGCGAAGTCGGGCTGGTCTTCGATGATCCGGTGGAGCCGGAACAGCGCTTCCTCGGCGCGGCCCACGGCCCAGAACGCGTCGGCCAGCCAGACGC
>Ga0209947_1000605_pt1 | contig 22447 bp, 22 predicted proteins | sample SalPonR2_B_D2_MG_FD_185706 | JGI IMG/M metagenome (GOLD analysis project Ga0209947, IMG submission 185706) | Salt pond soil microbial communities from South San Francisco under conditions of wetland restoration - Salt Pond MetaG R2_B_D2_MG... ...
CCCGCAGCGACGTGCTGGTGTCGAAAATCGATGACGCGCCGGAACTCTACATGCGGGTCCTGGAGCGGCACAACTACACCACGTTCCTGCAGCTGACCTACCTGCTGGGCCCCGAGCGCGAGCAGCACCCGAACGCCCATATCCGTGTTTATCACGATGCGCGCATGGCCGAAGCCACCTCGTTTTCACCCGAGCAGGGCATCGAGCGTCTGGCCGGACCCGATCTGCCCGTTCGCGGCCTGGTCGAGCGCAGCTGGCGCATGAACCGGGCTTTGCTCAAGTGGCTTGAGTATCTGCTGGCCGAAGGCCATAGCGCCTCGACCATGCGCGCGACCGAGGAAACACCGGCCAATCTGCCCGATCCGGAGCCAATGCCGGCCGAAGTGACAGACGAAAGCGTGCGCGTCGAGTAAGCTCGAAGCTGTCCGGTCCCGTTCAGCCCACGCTGTTCCAGTGCCGCTTGTCGATGGTGTGCGCTCTGTTGCAGGCATCCAGCGCTTCCAGCCGCATTCCGATGCGATAACCCCCCGCTTTCGACTCGATGTCGAAGATGCGTGCCGCGGCCACACCCTGCCGGCCGGCGGCAGACGCTGATGCCGTGCAGAAAACCGGAACGGAGTTTCCGCCGCGCGTTTCGATGCCGTATTCCCGATTGTGATGCAGGTGCCCGTGCAGCACCATGGCCGCCCCGTGTTCGGCCAGTAAATCACTGAGTTCCCGATCATCCACGAGTGCTTTTCGCCGTTTGCACACCCCGGGCGCCGGCGGGTGATGGATGAGCACAACGCGGCAATAACCCCGGTGGGCATCAAGCGCGTCGCCAAGCCGCTCCCGCATTTCATTCCCGACGCGTCCCGAGGCCCGAAGTACCGGCGTCACGACCGCGGAGTTAACGCCGATCATCGCCACATCGCCAACGCACCGAACCACCGGCCAGACCGGCGATCTTTCCTCGACGTGCAGATAGTCGGCCCAGTGTCGAGCGATCGTCGATCGGGAGTCTCGGGCAAAAATGTCGTGATTGCCCGGCACCAGCAGCATTCGTGAGGGCGGCGCCAGCGCTTCCAGCCACCGGGCTGCTTCGATCGCTTCCCGCTCCAGGCCGATCTGGCAAAGGTCGCCGGTAACGGCCCAGGCATCGGGGCGGGTCGTATCGAGGTGCTTCGTCAGTGCAGTCAGTCGGTGCCTTTGGTGTCTTTCGCGTCGTCGACCCTGCCATGAAAGCCACGACAGCCAGCGTTTGCCGGCGCCAATTCCCGGGCGCCAGGCATCCAGCGAGGTCAAATGGGGATCGGTCAGGTGGATCAGGCGCACGTGTTCTCGAACCGTTGACTGCAACGTTTCGAGTGTAACCGCTGACGGTCGTGCAACCGTGTCGCATCGCGCCGTTCAGCGCCGCGCGGTGCGATAATGGAAATCCTGATCACGACCCGAACCGCGAATGTTCCTCGATTCCGCAAAACTCGCCGAAATGGATGGCGAACAGTTCCGCTCCACCCGGCCGTACCCTTGGGCCAATCCGGCCGGGCTGTTGACTCAAGACGGCTTCGATACCCTGATAGAGCAGCTTCCCGATGTGAGTCAGTTCAAGCCGGTATTCGGCCGTTCGCGCAAGCACGGACAGCAGGCGCACGACCGCTACGCCCTGGAATGGCAGGACGATCTGCCGTTGGGTGATGCGTGGAAGGCCTTTGTCGATGAATTGCGAGGCCCCGAATACACCGAGTTTCTCGCCCGGATGATCGGGCACGACCGCTTCAGCCTGAAGTTCCATTTTCACTACACTCCCGACGGCTGTTCGGTGTCTCCGCACTGCGACGCGGTCTGGAAGCTCGGGTCGCACATCTTCTATCTCAACACTCCGGAAGACTGGAAGCCGGAGTGGGGCGGCGAGACCCAGGTGCTCGACGATCGCGGCCGCTTCCCGGCCAGCTCGGCCCCTGCGTTCGGAGATTTCGACGAGGCGATGAGTTCGGAGTCGCTGGGCAACCGCAGCCTGTTGTTCATTCGGCAGGGCAATTCCTGGCACGGCGTCAAGCCGATCGATTGTCCCGAGGGATATCTTCGCAAGGTGTTCATCGTTGTTATCAATCGGGATACGCCTTGGTATCGGCTCAGGAGCCGATTGAAGATTTAGGTTTTTCGATTTCAACGTCAAAACCGTTTCGCCACGCGCTGCGTGCACGATGCCGGGAGCCGATGGCTTTGAAGTTGAAATTGAAATCAAAAGCCGCCCGCACCCGGCCAGGGTTGCCCCCATCAGGGCTTGAGCAGCTCCGGGTCGATCGAAGAAAAGATCTCGGCCAGTTCCTCGAGAAATCCACCCAATGCGGTGGACTTGCGCCACACCAGCGCAATGGTGCGCTTCGGACCGGGCTGGACGAACGGCCGGATAGCCAGGTTGTCGGTGTGCGCGACCGGCGGCTTGACCGCCATGACGGGCATCAATGTGATGCCTGTCCCGGCGGCGACCATCTGACGCAGGGTTTCCATGCTGGTCGCATGGAAATCGAGCTTTTCGTGGGCGCCGGCAAGCTGGCAGACCTCCAGTGCTTGTTCTCTAAGGCAGTGGCCGTCCTCGAGCAGCAGCAGTTCTTCCTTCTCGAGATCGTTCATGGTGATCGATTTCCGCTTGCTCAATGCGTGCGATTCGGGCACAGCGAGCACGAACGGCTCTTCGAACAGTACGCGCGAGGCGAGTTGTTCGGCATCGACGGGCAGCGCCAGCAGGCCCGCGTCCAGGCGGCCCTGGCGTATCATTTCGATAACATCCTCTGTCTTTTCTTCGAACAGCCTCAGGGTGAGGCGTGGGAAGCGCTTGCGGATTTCCGGTACGACGTGCGGCAGGAAATAGGGCGCAAGCGTCGGGAAAATGCCGATGCGCATGGTGCCCGAATGCGGATCCTTGCTGCGCCGGGCGATGGCGCGAATGGCTTCGGCGTCGGCCAGCATGGCACGCGCTCGCTCGACAACTTCCTCGCCTACTTCGGTCAGCATCACCTTTCTCGGCGAGCGTTCGACCAACTGGACGTCCAGCTCTTCTTCGAGCTTGCGAATCTGGGTGCTGAGCGTGGGCTGGCTGACATGACAGCGCTCGGCGGCCTTGCTGAAATGGCGGACGTCGGCGAGGGTGACGAGGTAATGTACAGCGCGAAGGTTCATGTGCAGAGTCTATCAGTAAATTTATTTCCATATGCAACATGGATTCGTTTGCGGCTCGCGCACTGTCGGCTCGGCGTGGATCGCCGGACAAGTAGCGCTCGAGCGCCGTGCCGCCTATAATTCTCGGAGACGCGGTTGGCATTGGAGTTTCGAATATGCTGCAGGAACCCTGGTTCTGGTTGATTCTAGGTGCGCTGCTGATCCTGTCCGAGTTCTTCGCGACCGGGATCGTGGCGGTATTCTTCGGCGTTGGTGCGATCCTCGTCGGGATCGCCACCGCGCTCGGCCTGGTTTCGGCGCCGGCCGAACAGATCGTGCTTTTCGCGGTACTCAGCGTCGCGGCGCTGCTGCTGGCGCGTGAGAAGATCAAGGTCTGGTTCCGAGGCAACGTCAGCGATCGCTGGGACGGCGACCAGGATCCGGTGTCGGCCCGCGGCGCCCGTGTGAAGGTCACCCAGGCATTCGACCGGGGCGCCGGCAAGGTCAGGCTCAACGGGGTGGAGTGGAAGGCAGAGTGCGAGTCGAGTGAATTCGAGGTTGGAGATACCGTCTGGGTGGTCGGCCATCGAGGGATCACGCTTCTGGTGAGCCCGGAAAAAGAGTCCCGCGCCTGACCTGAGGTCGGGTGGGGCCGCGGCCTGGCTGCGTTGACAATTTGCGCCGACAAGGCGCGCATTTTTCGAGGGAAACAACATGAACATGGATTCCGCGACCATCATGTCGCTGATCGTCTTGCTGATCGTCATCGTCGCGGTGGTCAAGACCGCCCAGATCGTGCCGCAACGTTCGGCCTATGTGGTCGAGCGGCTCGGGCGCTTCCAGAGTGTGCTGGATGCGGGTTTTCACCTGATGATCCCGTTCGTCGACAAGGTCTCCTACAAGCATACGATGAAGGAGCAGGCCATAGACGTGCCGCAGCAGGCCTGCGTGACCAAGGACAACATTCAGATCCACGTCGATGGCGTGATCTACATGCAGGTCATCGACCCCAAGCTGGCCTCCTACGGCATCGAGGATTATCGATTCGCCGCGATCCAGCTGGCCCAGACCACGCTCAGGTCGGTGGTCGGCAAGATCGAACTCGACAAGTCCTTCGAAGAGCGTGCGGTGATCAACGAGCGCGTGGTCGATGTGCTGACCGAGGCTTCCGAGCCGTGGGGTGTGAAGGTGCTGCGCTACGAAGTCGCCGACATCCGCTTGCCGGAATCCATCAAGGATGCGCTGGAAAAGCAGATGCGCGCCGAGCGCGAGCGGCGCGCGGTGGTGGCCGAATCCGAAGGTGCGCGTGAAGCAAAGATCAACGTATCGGAAGGCATGAAGCAGGAAATGATCAACGTGTCCGAAGGCGACATGCAAAAGCAGATCAACGAGGCCAAGGGCCGCGCCGAGGAAATCCGGATGATCGCCGAGGCCACAGCCGGCGGTATCGAAAGAATCGCCAAGGCAATCAATCTGCCGGGCGGTTCGGACGCGGTCAGTCTCAGGATCGCCGAGCAGTACGTCAAGCAGTTCGGCGAACTGGCCAAGATCAACAACACCATGATTCTGCCGGCAGAGCTGTCGAATATCGGCGGCGTGGTGGCGGGCCTGGCAAAAACGCTGGAGAAGGCGCGGGTCGGGTCGTGAATGAGCCGGGCTGAAACGAAGCCCGGCCCGAACGTCAGGCCAAAAAAAACCGGGCGCCAGGCCCGGTTCTTTCGTGCTTCGGATTTTCTTGAACCGTTCAGCCGGCCACTTGGCCCTGCTCCAGTTCTTCCGGGCTGGCTTCGCGGATTTCGCGCACGGTGACGTCGAAATTCAACTGCTCGCCGGCCAGGTCATGGTTGGCGTCGATGGTGACCTGATCGCCGTCGACATCGGTCACCTTGACCACCAGCGGCCCTTGTGCGGATTCGGCATTGAACTTCATGCCGGGCTCGACCTCGTCGATGCCGGCAAAGGCTTCCATGGAAACCTGCTGGATCAGCTCGTCGCGTCGCGGGCCGTAGCCTTCTTCGGGGTCCACCTTGACCTTGATTTCTTCCCCTTCGCCCTTGCCTTCAAGCGCTTTTTCGAGTCCCGGGATGATGTTGCCGTGCCCGTGGAGGTACGCCAGGGGTTCGCGGCCTTCCGAGGTATCGATGACCTCACCATCGTTGTCCGTCAGCGTGTAGTCGATGGTCACGACGGTATCGCCTTTTGCTTGCATGGAATTTCCTGTCTATTCGAATGGTCGTATATGGTAACACCGGCTTCCGATGCGCCGGGCCGCCGCCTGATCGAGGAGAATATGCAATGCGATCTGAATTCAATAACATAGGTGGACGGGTTGGCGTATTTGCAGCCGTCGTGCTGACGCTTGCCGCGCTCGCCTTGTACTTCTACAGTGAGCGGGCCGTGCCGCCCGAGACGGAATTGGAGGCGCCGACGGACGCCGATTCCGGTGACGGGTTGGTGCGTCCCGATTCGTTCGAGCCTACGCCGTTGGGTGAAGCGCCGGCAGTTAAGCCAGAGAACGGTCCCGCCGAAGCCGATAGAGATAATCCGGTTTTCGACCCGGCCGTGGTGCCGAGACCGGGCGAGGCCGAGACTGTGCCCGAGCCGGAAGTGTCCCTGGAGCGGCAACAGCGACTGCTTCGCGAGGATCTGGCGGTGCGGCTCGGGCCAGGCCAGCTCGAAGTCCTCGTCGAAGAGCGCCTGCTGGAGCGGCTGGTGACCACCGTCAACAGCCTGGATGGTGCCCCTGTGCCTTTGCGCTTCCGGCCGTTGGCACACGTACCGGGCTTGCCGCGCCTGGAGCGCGAAGGCGGTGAACCGAGGCTGCCCGAGACGCCGGACCCACGGTACCGGCCTTATCGGGCAATGTTCGATCGCATGGACGCTGTGGAGATGGCCGAACTGTTCGATCGCTACGAGCCGGCGCTGGAGAAAGCCTGGCAGGCGCTCGGTGAACATGCCGGGCAGACGTTCCGGCAGCGCACGATCGAGATCCTGAGGCACCTGGCCGACTTCGAACCGCCCGCGTCCCGGCCGGCGCTCCACCAGCCGAAGGTTCTGTACGAGTATATTGATCCATCGCTGGAGCAGCTCTCGTGGGGCCGCAAGATTCTCGTGCGGATCGGCCCGGAGCACGCGCCGCCCGTTCAGCGCAAACTGGAGGCGTTGGCGGAACGGCTGGCGAAACGGCTCCGGTAGACTGGCGAACATACGACCCGATGCAACCATTCAGATCAAAGGCGGACGATATGAAGCCAATTCTCTTGAGTATGGTCTTGACGATAATGCTGACCGGATGTGCCAGTAGTCCGTTCGATACCGCAAGCCGCGAGCCGGCGGCGCTGGGGCCTGGCGAAGCACTTGCGCAGCGCGAGGCCACCGGTGCCTGGGTAATCTGGGGCGGACGCATCGTCGGCATCGTCAATGAGGACGATGCCACCGAAGTGGAAGTGCTGGCATTGCCGCTGGGGCCGGGAGACCGGCCAAGGCGTGAAGCCGATGGAGGCGCCCGCTTCGTCATCGTGCAGCCTGGATTCCTGGATCCCATGACCTACTCGCCGGGCCGCTACGTGACCGCGCTAGGGCGCTTCACGAACATCGAGTCGCGCCCGGTAGGCGCATTTTCGCTGGATCACCCGGTATTGGTCGCAGAACAGATCGAATTATGGCCCGTGAACCCGAATAGCAGCCGCGCCAACCTTAACCTCGGTATCGGCGTGCGTTTCTGACTTCAGCCCGGATGAGCGTGGCGCGCCAGCGCCCATTCCACGTGTTCGCGAACGACCGGGGACGGATGATCCCGGCGAGTCTGCAGCGCGGAGACAACGGCAGGAGAGGTTGGCGCGTTACCCAGGCCGACGGCGAGGTTTCGCAGCCAGCGCTCGAAGCCGATTCGGCGAATCGCGGTGCCTTCGGTGCGCGCCAGGAACGTGTCTTCGTCCCAGCCGAACAGGTCCACCAGTGAGCCGGCGTCCAGGTCCTCGCGCGGCTGGAAGTCGTCCTCGCCGCTAAATTGCGCGTAGCGGTTCCAGGGGCATACCGCCTGGCAGTCGTCGCAGCCGTAGATTCGGTTGCCGATCGCTTCGCGGAATTCCAGCGGTATCGAGCCCTGCAGTTCTATCGTCAGGTAGGAAATGCAGCGCCGGGCGTCGAGCTGATACGGTGCTGTGATTGCCCGGGTGGGGCAGACGTCGATGCACTTCCGGCACGATCCGCAGTGGTCGCGCAACGGCCGGTCGGGCTCGAATTCGAGATCGGTGTAGATTTCGCCGAGAAAAAACCAGCTTCCATTGTGTCGGTTCAGCAGGTTGGTGTGCTTGCCGATCCAGCCCAGCCCGGCCTTGGCCGCCAGAGGCTTCTCCATTACCGGCGCAGAGTCTGTGAATACCCGGTAGCCGAACGCGCCGATCTCGCCCTCGATCTTCTGTGCCAGCTTCTTGAGCCGGCTCCTGAGCGTCTTGTGGTAGTCGCGGCCGATCGCGTAGCGCGAGATGCAGGCCTTGTCCGGCTGTTCCAGAAGCTCTTCGACCGGCGTCGCGTCGGCCGGCAGGTAGTCCATGCGAAGCACGATCACCGAACGGGTGCCCGGCACAAGCTCATCCGGCCGGGTGCGCTTGGTGCCGTGGCGTGCCATCCAGTCCATATCGCCGTGACGGCCTTCGGCCAGCCACTGGTCGAGTTGCGCTTCTGTTTCGGTCAGGTCGGTGTCGGCGAAGCCGATCTGCTGGAAGCCCAGTCCCCGTCCCCATTGCCGGATACGCATCTTGAGCGCATCGAGATCCGGGTGCGGGTTCGGTTTGTCGGTCTGGCGTTGGGAATGCATGATACGGATCGTGACAGGGGCGAGCCTGAATTGTTCAGTTGTATCATGACTATTGAACGACGAAGTGGTTCGTCAATTGGTGTTTTGGTTTTTTGGTGTTTTAGTGTTTTGGTTTTAATTGGTTCTTGTATGGCTTTCCTTCGTGCTCTTCGTGGTTTCATGCTTTTGCCGTTTTGTCGTATTGATTCGCTGATCTGCGTTAATCTGACGCTCCTGGTTCGTTCTGGACACGTCTATGGATATCGACAATCGCCTGTACCGCGCCGAACAGGTTGGCGAACTGGACCGCCGCGCCATCGAGGACCGCGGCATCGACGGCTTCGAACTCATGCGGCGCGCCGGCGCGGCCGTATTCAGGGCCATCCGGGCGCGCTACCCCGAAGCGAGAAGCCTGGTGGCCTGCGGCGGCGGCGGCAACAACGGCGGCGACGGTTACGTGGTCGCCTCGCTGGCGAGGAATGCCGGGTTCCAGGTGCGGGTGATCGCGATGAAGAATCCCCAAGAACTGGGCGGCGATGCTCGACGGGCAGCCGATGCGTGGATCGACGGCGGTGGACCGGTCTCCGATCCGGACGGTGAAATCGAAGCCGACATCATCGTCGATGCGCTGCTGGGCACCGGGCTCGATCGCGAGGTGCGCGACGATTATGCGGCGCTGATCGAGTCGATCGATGCATCCGATGCCGCTGTCGTAGCGGTCGATGTGCCTTCGGGTCTGCACGCCGACACCGGAATGCCGCTGGGCGCCGCCGTGCGCGCCGATGTAACGGTGAGCTTCATCGGCCGCAAGCGCGGGCTTGAAACCGGGCAGGCGCCCGATTTCACCGGCACGTTGCTGTTCGACGACCTCGACGTTCCCCATGCGGTCTACCGTGACCTTGAACCCGATGCCGAACGGTTGTCGGAAGATGCTTTCGAGCAATTTCTTCCGTCTCGCGTACGCTCGACCCATAAGGGTGCGCTGGGTCACGTGCTGATCTGCGGCGGCGACTTCAACATGCCCGGCGCCGTGGTGCTGGCTGCTCGCTCTGCGCTCATGACAGGCAGCGGGCTGGTCTCGGTCGCGACCAGGCGCGAGCATTCGATTTCGCTGGCAGGAAGCCTGCCGGAGGCCATGTGGGCCGACGGCGAAGACGGAGACGTGCTGGACACACTGGCCGCACGCGCCGATGTCGTTGCCCTTGGGCCGGGATTGGGCATGTCCGACTGGTCGTGCGAGGTCTGGCGCCGATTGCTGAAACACGATCTGCCGGTGGTGCTGGATGCCGATGGGCTGAACCTGCTGGCCGAGCACGGCTTCGAGCGCAGCGACTGGATTCTGACGCCGCATCCGGGCGAGGCGGCGCGTTTGCTCGATATTTCGATCTCCGAGGTGCAAGGCGACCGGTTCGCGGCGGTGCGCGAGCTTGCCAAGCGGTTCAATGCAGTCGCCGTGCTCAAGGGCGCCGGCTCGCTGGTCGCCAACCCCGGTGGACGCGTTGCACTGTGCCCGTACGGCAATCCGGCCATGGCCACCGCCGGCATGGGCGACGCGCTGACCGGCATTCTTGCAAGCCTGGTGGGGCAGGGGCTGGCGCTGTTCGACGCCGCGTGCGCCGGCGTCGTGCTGCACGCGCGTGCCGGCGATGCCGCGGCAGTTGACCGTCGCGCGATCCTGGCCGGCGAACTGATCGATGCGATACCGAGGGTCCTGCCGTGACCGAGCCGCGCGAGCGGGAATTCCATGCCGCAGGTGAAGCCGAAATGATGGCGCTGGGGGCAACGCTGGCCGGCGAGCTGGCCGGCGGCCAGGTCATCACGCTTTCCGGCGAACTCGGGGCCGGCAAGACCACGCTGGTGCGCGGCATGCTTCGCGGTCTGGGCTTCGAAGGCCGCGTCAAGAGCCCGAGCTACGGCCTCGTGGAGTCCTACGAGGTCTCCGGGCTGGACATACACCATCTCGACTTGTACCGCCTCGGTGAACCGGAAGAACTGGACTTCATCGGCGTCGAAAACCTGATCGGCCCGGACTCGGTCCTGCTGATCGAATGGCCCGAGCGCGGCCGGGGGAGATTGCCTGATGCTTCCGCACGTATCCGCATTGAGGATTTTGGCACCGGGCGCCGGGTACGGCTGGAGAGCCTGATCTGAAATGCGGACGCCAATTGGAATGTAACCGTCGGATTCACCGGGAAATTCGGAATGGAAAGAGTCGCTCCGTTTGTGACGCAACACGATCCGCCACCGGATCTCGCGCCCTTTGTCCACCGCTTCATGCACGGGGTGTCGGCGCAGCCGGGCGAACTGAGAATACCGCCCACCGGCGGCATCTTCGTCAGCTATGTCTGCGGCAGCCCGCTTACCGTGCACTTCGATGATTGGATCTACGCCAAGAAGCCGCGGCTGTTTCTCGGCGGCCAACTGCGCCACGAGCGTCCGGTACTGCGCAGCGAAGGCCGGTTCGAATTGGTCGGGGCCGAGCTCACCCCGACCGGCTATTACAAGCTGTTTCACCGGCACGCGAACCTGCTGACCGACTCGATCGCCGACCTCCTGGAAACCGACCTCGAAGCCGCGACCATTCTTGCAGGGAGCGTGCCGGAAAATGCCGATCGAGAGTGCGTCATCGCCGGCCTGGCGGAAGGTTTTCGTGCACTGGCGGCCAATGCAGCCAAGGCGCCGCTGGTCGAAGCCGTGGTCGATGAAATCAGCCGCTGTAACGGGATCGTAAAACTGGGCCGCGTGTACCGTAACCACCCGGTGGCCCCGCGCCAGATGCGGCGTTACTTCGAACAGGTTGTCGGCATCTCGCCCAAGCACTTCGCCAAGATCTGCCAGGTCAATGTCGTCATCAAGGCGATGATGCAAAACGACAGCGAACGCCTGCGCTCGCTGGCGCTGGATCACGGTTTCTACGACCAGGCGCACTTCATCCACGACTTCCGCCGATTCGTCGCCATGGACCCCGGCGAATTCCTGCGCGGCGGCTCGCAATTTCTACGTACCTACCTCGGAAAGGCCTGGCGGCCCGCAGGTCGCGCCGAGTAAACGCGTCAGATTCGCCACTCACCACTGCACGGGGCCAATGGTTTTTCAGTCTCGGCGCGAATAAGACTGATCTAATTCCACTCCGGTCCACGCGTTCCTCGCCTGAATGACCGTTTTTTACAACGCCTTTTTCTTGATTCTCAGTATGCTCGAGGCAGTTACTGACGTTGCCGGTTTGCACTCGCCACGCATGCGGCGCAGCTAGGCCAAGCACGGCAGGTGGCCACTTTTTCCCGCGATTTACGAAAGGTTGAGTAGACGGAAAAATAGCAGGAGCAGGCTGATGAATCAGATGACTCGGGGCGCGATCGCGCTTTTGCTTGTTACTTTTTGGTCCTCCGGCGTGCCGGCACAGGACACCACCATCACCTATCAGGGTCAGCTGCGCGACGCCGGCGAGCCGTTTACCGGCACCGCCGACTTGGAATTCAAGCTGTTCGATCAGTTGGTCGATGGCAGCCAGGTGGGCGACACGCAGAATCGCCCGGACTGGCCGATCGAGGACGGGCTGTTCCAGGTGGGGCTGGATTTCGGGCTGGCGGCGTTCAACGAGCAGGTGCGATACCTGGAAATCCGGGTCGACGGTACGTTGCTGACCCCGCGCCAGGCCATCCGGCCCAGCCCGATGGCGCTGTTTGCGCTAGGCGGAAACGAGGGGCCTCAAGGGCCGCAGGGTGACCCCGGACCTGTCGGACCGGAGGGTCCTGAGGGTCCGGAAGGGCCAATGGGGCTGACGGGGCCGCAGGGACCGCCCGGCCCGCAGGGTCCAGAAGGCCCGGAAGGGCCGACGGGCCCCCAGGGTCCTGAAGGCGCGTCGCCGTTCGAACTGGTCTCTGGAAATGCAGTATTCACGACGGGGAATCTCGGAATCGGAACCAGCACACCCGATCAGCCGCTGGATGTGGTCGGCTCGGGTCGCTTCGGACGGGCCGGCAACAGCGTCTCTTCATCCAACAGCTTCGTCACCGGTGGCGCGGGTTCGTCGTTCAACAGTGCCACAGGGCAGCAAAGCTTCGCCGGGGGCGGATTCTCCAATTCGGCGGCGGGCACGAACACTTTCGTCGGCGGCGGCGCAGGAAATGAAGCATCGGGAATCAATGCATTCATCGCAGGCGGCGCGAGCAATGTCGTCGCCGGCAACAACAGTTTCGCGGCAGGCGTCGGTGCCGCGGCAGTCCACGACAACAGTTTCGTATGGTCGGAGGGCGGAGCGGAGGAGTTGACAACCAGTGCACCGAATCAGTTCCTGGTCAAGGCGTCTGGCGGGGTGGCGTTCAATACCAATGGATCTTCGGAGTCGGGATTCCAGGTCGGCGGAGAGGCAGTCTTCGGCGCGTCTACAAACATCTCGACAGGCAACAACAGCTTTGTTGCGGGTGGAGATCCTTTTGCCGAAAATGTGACCGATGCAAGTCGAGCAGCGATCATCGGTGGATCTTCCAACCTCGTCCTCGGGGACGATTCTTTCATTGGCGGAGGGGTCGGCAACGAGGCTAACGCTCCAATGTCAGCCGTACTTGGGGGCGAAAACAACAGTGCAATTGGAAGTTGGTCGGCGGTGGTCGGCGGAGAAGGAAATCAAGCCGAGGGGAGTCGATCCGTGGTTCTGGGCGGAAGAGGAAATTTGGCAAGCGGTCCCGACTCCTATGCACTTGGGATCAACACGCGGGCGTCCGGCAATGGCAGTTTTGCATTTGGATTCGAGGCGATATCTACCCATCTGGATACCTTCGTCTGGAGTGATTCGTCAACCGGTGGGCAGTTTGAAAGTACTGATGACAATCAGTTTTTGATACGGGCCGGAAATGGCGTCGGCATCAACACCAATTCGCCGCAACGGCAGCTACATGTAAAGCAGCAGACTGCCACAAATGCGACTAGTGGCATCACGCTCGAGCGTTCGGGCACCAGCGGCGATCAATGGGGCTTGTACGTGAGCACTTCGAACGCTTTCGTGTTTGTTGCCAACAATTCGGGCCGAGCATTCATCGATCCCGACACCGGGTTTTATACCGCGCTCTCCGATCGGCGGGCCAAGCGCGATATCGAGCCGCTGGGTAGCGTGCTCGAACGTTTTCTCAACCTTCGCCCCAGCCGATACCGCATGAAACATCAGGATGAGGACGCATCGCTGTCAATCGGGCTGATAGCCCAGGAAGTCCAGGCATTGTTCCCGGAAGCCGTTAGCCACTTCAACGGCCCGGATGGTTATATGGGGTTGCGCTACGACGAAATCACTGTGTTGAACACGCAGGCGCTGATCGAGCTCCATCAGCGATATGAAGCGCGTTGGCAGCTGCAAGATAGGCGTCTAACCCGGACTGCCGAACAGCTCAGTCTTCTGACCGAGGAGAACAAGCGGCTGCGCCAGCAGGCCGACCGCAACGCCGAACTCGAGGCCCGTCTAGCCGCGCTGGAAGCGCTGCTGATCAATGGCCCGGCGCTGGCTGTTGGTGCGCAATGAACCGGCGCTCGCGCAAACGCCTGACGTGGACACTGCTGCTGGCGCTGCTGGCCGTACCCGGATTGGCGCAGGACTACGACATCGACTGGTGGAGCATCGACGGCGGCGGTGAAATGTTTTCCGAAGCCGGCGACTGGCAGCTTTCCGGCACGCTGGGCCAGTGGGACGGTACCGAATCGCTGGCGCTTTCGGGCGGCGGCTGGACGCTGACCGGCGGCTTCTGGCCGGTCACAGTCGACGAAACCGACCGCCTGTTTCGCGACGGGTTCGAATCGTAATGCCGATCCGAAAGTCGTCCACTTTGTATTTGAAAGTTCGAAATTATGGACTGATTGACATTAATCCATCCAGGAGTCTGTGATGCGAATTCGATCAAGCTCGCCAAATTTGACGCGTGCACTGTTTACAACTTTTCTGATGATTGCGGCACAATCGGCCGTAGCGGTGGATCGCTTTGTCGACGGCAACAGCGGCAGCGATTCGGGCAACAATTGCACAAATGCAGGGAATCCGTGCGCCACGATCCAGCGTGCGATCGACTCCGCGCAGGCCGGCGACACCGTTCGGGTGGCCGACGCGACCTATACGGAAATACTGACCGTAGACAAGGCGCTGAGCATCCGGGGCGAGTCTCGAAACGGCACCATTGTCCAGGCCGCGACACAGCGGCTTCAGGCCGCGGATCGGGTCATCAGCGTGGCCGACGATACCGCGTTTGAGCTCAGCGATGCGACGGTTCGCCACGGCAATACCGGACTGAATGGCGGCGGCCTGGAATGCATCGGCGGCGATCTGCTGATCGAGCGTGTGCTTTTCACGCAAAACGATGCCGACGGACTAGGCGCTGGAGTTTCCTCGGGCGATAATGTTGTTGTCATGAACGATGTTGCATTCCGGGACAATGGAAGCAGCGACACTTCCGAAGGCGGCGGCGCCTTCTTTGGTGAGAATTTCGTGGTGACAGACGTCACGCTGGCCGACGTGGAGTTCACCAATAATACGGCTGTCGGCGGCGGAGGTCTTTCGATATTCAATGTCCAGGCCGTCATCCGTGATGTTGCATTTGCCGGAAATACGGCGGGGGGTAACGGCGGCGGCTTGTTCTATGAAGGCAGCGGCGTTTCCAGTCTGGAGCTCAGGGATGTGAGGTTTGTCGGCAACAGCGCCGAAAGCGGCGGTGGAGGGATGTATACGGTCACCAGTGGCACGCCGTACGCCATGACCAACGTTGTGTTCAGCGGAAACCTCGCCAATTTGGGTGGCGGGCTCTTCAACCAGACCGGTCTCGATGGCGGGAGCCGCATTCTGACCAACGTGACGATCTCAGGCAATCGCGCAACCCTGCGCGGTGGTGGGATCGACAGACCGTTCGCCATGACCCTCCGCAATACCATCATCTGGAACAATCAGGATGAAACGGGCACCGGCACTGCTGAGGCGACGATGGATGACTTCTTCTCCGACAGCGTTGTCGAAGTCAGCAACAGCCTGTTGCAGGGCTACCCGGCAAACGAGTTCCCGGGCAGCAGCAACAATCTCGACGGCACCGACCCGGGCAACAACCCGCTGTTTCGTGCTGCTGTCAATCCGGCCGGCGCGCCGAGCCTGGCCGGGAATCTGCGGTTGCAGCAAGGCTCGCCGGTTCGAGATCAGGGCAATAACAGCTTCGTGACCGGTGTCGACACGGACCTAGACGGCGAAGCGCGCATATTCGGCGGAGCGGTTGACCTTGGCCCATACGAGGGGACCGATCTGATCTTCGCCGACGGGTTCGAGGATTCGAATTTTTGACGCGCGACCCCTCGATTGGTGCACAAGCGCGGCCCACTGGTTGGACCGAAGTTGCCAGCATAAGATTACTCGATCGAAGCCATCATCTGATTGATCTGCCTGATAAGGCGATCAGACGAATCCGATTGTTCGGCGGAGGCCGCGGCTCGGGCCGCTTGCTCCAGGGCCTGATTCGCCCGCGCAATTTCGTTGGCCTCAAGGCTGTGTCGCGCCAGTTCCATCAGCCCTTCGGCAGTTTTGAGACCGAATTGGTTGCCGAACTGCTCGAGCGACGGAACTGCTTGCGCGTACGCCTGGAATGATTCATCCCGACGCTGCAGGCGGTCGAGGGTTTCGCCAAGCGATATTCGAAGTTCGAGCTTGGATGGATGAGGCCCCTGGCGGATTCGATCGTAAATGGCCAGGGAATCCTGGAGGTGGGTGACGGCGAGGTCGAGATTGCCCTGCCGCTCGGCAGCGGCGGCCTGCCAGGAAATAATCGTCGCCAGGTTTGCATCGTCCGGACCGCGATTGAGCAGCTGAGTTCGCCGCGCCTCGGCCAGTAGCTCGCTGCTCCGATCAAGCCGGCCTTGTTCAAGCGCAATTCGACCAAGCCTGTACCGTACCTGGCCCAGCTGCGGGCTGTCGGCACCGTACAGATCGAGGTACTCATCTTCCAGACGCTCGTAAATCGGTCGCGCCTGCTCCAGCCGCTCCAGCGCCATGGCCGCGGCGGCCAGGTTGCCCTGGGCGTGAAGAGTTTCCGGATGCGCCTCGCCAAGCGTATCGACTCGATATTCGACCAGCTCCTCGAATAGCGGCCTTGCCTTTTCGGTTTGCCCGGTAAACATATAAAACGCGGCAAGATCGTTGATAACCCAATAGCGTTCGCTGACGTGGCCCGGGAGATCGGCGTAAATGTCCAGCGATTGATTGAACAAGGATTCAGCTCGATCGAATTCGCGCTTGTTGGCACGCGTAATCGCCAGATTACGCAGCGATTCAGCATAAAGCGCCGGATGTTCCGGCTCTTCGGCCAGCATGCGCGTGGCGCGTGTAAGCGCATCTTCGGCCAACTGAAAAGCGTTTTGCTGCTGGGCCGTTCGCCCCCGCCACATCAGTACCTCGGCGATTGCGGCCGAACTCGCGTCGGACGAGCCCTCAAGCTTTATCAACGCCTGGTCGAGCAACCGGGCAGCCTGGTCAAAATCCAGCAAGTTGCGATTGGCCAGGGCCAAGGCGAGCATCATTTCCGCCTGGATCCGGGGCGTACTGTCAAGCGCTTCGATGGCCTGCGTCCCCTTTTGCAGGAGGTCGTACGCGCTGATGTCGCGACCCCCGTCGTTGAGCGGTGAGGCCTCCTCGAACAAGCTGATCAGATAATCCCGCACCTGACGAGCCTTCCCGGTTTCGGTCTGGGCACGCTGCGACTCAGCCGTTGCCCGATCGCGTTCGGCTGCGAGTTGGCTCGCCAACAGGCCGAGCGCGATAATGGATGCGAGCAACAGCGAGACAAACGCGGCGAAACCGGCCACAGCAGGCTTGTGGCGCTGAATGAATCGTGCCAGACGGTAGCGCCGGGTAGCGGCGCGCGCCTTGATAGGTAGCCGGTCGAGGTGGCGGCACAGGTCTTCAGCCAGCGCGGCCACGCTTGCATAGCGCGCTTGCGGATCGCGTGCCAGGGCGGTCAGAACGATATTGTCGAGATCGCCGCGCAGCGCCCGGCGGATCCTGTCGGGACGATCGCCGAAGGAGTCTGACGCCGCGTCGACGGATCCGGTGTTGCGCCAGCGTTCGCTGGGCCGCTGGATGCTGGCTTCGGTAATGGTGCGTGCAACTTCGTAGGCGCTGCCGGGCTCGACTTCGTAGGGAAGCTGGTCTGTCAACAGCACGTGCAGGACCAGTCCGAGCTGGTAGACCTCGGAAGCGATTCCGATCGGGTCGCCACGAGCCTGTTCAGGGCTCGCGTAGCCTGGCGTCATGCGCCCCGCGCCGATGGTGGTTTCGGCATCGGCCCGATCTTCCGGGTCGAACACGCGCCCCAGACCAAAGTCCACAACGCGGAGCACGCCGTCGTCGGAAACCAGAAGATTGGCCGGCTTGATGTCGCGGTGCAGGATCAGCTGGCGGTGCGCATGGTCCAGCGCGTCGCAGGCCTGGAGAAACAGGCGAATGCGTGCCTTGATGGACAGTTCGTGATGATTTGCGTAGTGATGCAACGGCTTGCCGTCGACGTATTCCATCGCAAACCACGGCCGGTGATGTTCGGTCGCACCCCCGTCGATTAGCCGCGCGATGTTGGAATGTTCGAGCTGCGCCAGCAGCGCGCGTTCGCGCTGGAATAGTTGAAACAGTGTGGGATCGTGGTCGGTGCCCCCGAGCAGCTTGAGTGCCACACGCTGATCGAATTCGCCATCGGCGCGCTCGGCCAGAAACACGACGCCCATGCCGCCGGAGCCGATGCGCTCGAGCAACTTGAACGCGCCGATCCGCATACCTGGGGTTACCTCGTCGCCAATGGAGAGCTGGGTGGCCAGACCCGAGGCAAAGGCTTCGTGATCACCGCACGGGCTGTCTAGCCCGGGCATATTCGCTCCTGAAGCCTCGAGGAGACGGTCGATCAGCTCACGCTCACGTTGCGAGAGGGACGAATGGTCAACGGGCTTTCCGTCGAGAACGCGATCTAGGATTGCGTCTATCTCGATCATTCGTTCCACTTTCATGTCGTGTCCCGCATGGTTCAGATCAACGCTTGGATGATGGATTTCGCCTTGTATACTCTAAACAGGGCGTCTTTTCAATGGAGCTTGTCGGCATGAACAGACAAGAAAACATTACCGAGTTGCTGCGCGGAATCAGGGCTGGCGCCGTCGACGACGGAGATGCCCTGATGGCTGCAGTCTATGGCGATCTGAAGCGGATCGCCCGCAGTCAGCTTGGGCGATGGCGGCCGGGGCAGACGCTGAATACCACCGCGCTGGTCCATGAGAGCTATGCCAAGCTTGCCGGTTCAACCGGCCTTGAATACGCAGACCGGCGGCATTTCTTCGCCGTGGCGGCGCGGGCCATGCGCCAGATTGTGGTCGATTATGCACGGAGCCTTTTTGCCGGCAAGCGCAACGGCTTGAGGATGGATATCGATCTGGCGACGCTGCCCGATGACGGTCCGCAACGTGCCGAGCAGGTCGCGCTGGTCGACCAGTTGCTCGAGCGGCTCGAGGCGCTGGATCCGGAGATGGTCCGTATCGTCGAATGCCGGTTCTTTGCCGCCTACACCCTTGACGAAACGGCCGAGGCGCTGGGCATCTCGCGCCGTACCGTGCAGCGCAAATGGGAACGTGCCCGCGCCTGGCTAGCGACTCTCGCGCAAGACCCTGACTGAGGTCGAGCTCGACCTCAGACCGAACGGATCGAGTCGAATACCGCTTCGACCGCCGGAAGCAGTTCGTCGGCCTGGTCCGGGGGTATCGTGGTGTTTGCCAGCATGCGAAAAGGCGCCCGCTCCTGGAGCCCGATTCGGCCGACCCAGTGCGCAGGTAGCGTCATTGCAAAACCGGGCAGAATCAGTGCATCGGTGCCACTCTGACTCGATTGCATCCATAACGGATACTGCCAGGGTTAGGAATCGCTGGCTGCGCCGAGGTAGGTCAGGAATCCGATTGCGCCGGCCAGGATCAGCACAGACGGCGTGGCGCGGAACAGTCCCCAGCGATCAGGGCCTCCGATCCAGAGGATACCCTCACCGGGCGAGAGTTCGTCGCGGACGACGCTCGGAACGCTGTCGGTTGCCGAGGGCGGAAACAGTTCGATGAGGCGGGCATCCGATGTCATCTGTGTTATTCCTCGTAGCCGTCGCGAAACAAGACTTCGTCTAGCGATCGCGCGGGCGCGAACTCGCTGGTGTTGCCGTCGGCGTCGGTGGCCAGCGCGGTGAAGTGGCGCTCGAGCCGATTCCGGCCGGCAGCACCAGGATGACCGTCTCGATCGCACCCGGGGCGGTGTAAGTATCCGATGTGATGAACGCGCTTCCCTGGCGAGAGCCGTAACTGCCGGCGCGGTAGAAATCGACGGTGATCGGATAGCTGGCGTTGCCCGGATTGGCATCGATCAGGTAGGCAATCGTGGTCTCGACCGGATCGGTCCCGGGGATCGGGTCGGCCTCGCCGGACTCTGGATAGTTCATGCGCCGAAGTATTCGCCGGCTATCGTGCCGTAGCCCTGCGGCGCGGAATCGTCAAGCCCGGCGACCTGCAGCACCGCGCGGAGGGTTTCGGTCGAAAAACTGGACAGCTCAGGCGTCGGGGTTCCAGACCCGGATGACACCTTCCTGCGCCGTGGATGCCACCAGCCCGCCGTCGCGCGTGAAGATCTGACCGCGCGAGTAGCCGCGCCCACCTGTGCTGACAGGGCTGTCGAACGCGTACAGCAGCCATTGGTCGACCCGCGCGTGGCGATGGAACCACATGGCGTGATCCAGGCTCGCCATCAGCAGCGGCTTGGTGCCGAAATCGATCTCGTGCGGCAGCGTCGCGGTGCCCAGCAACTCATAGTCGGATACGTAGGCCAGCAGGTTGCGGTGCAGTTCCGGGTCTTCGGGTAGTTGACCGCAGGCCCGCATCCAGATGTTCTTGACCGGCTCGCGCACGCCGGGCTCGATGAACTTCGGCGCCTCGATCGGCCGGAACTCGAAAGGCGGCTTGTGGGCCAGGAACCGGCGCATCTTTTCCGGGACCTTGTCGAGCATCGCCTGGTTGATGTCGGCCAGGCTGGTCAAGCCCTCGGGGCCGGGCACCTCGGGCATTTCGACCTGGTGCTCCAGCCCGTCTTCCGGTGTCTTGAACGATGCCGCCAGATTCAGGATGGGGCGGCCGTGCTGGATGGCCACGACGCGCCGGTTGGAATAGCTCCCGCCGTCGCGCGAGCGCTCCACCTGGTAGATCACGGGCAGGTTGAAGTCGCCGGGGCGCAGGAAATACGCGTGCAGCGAATGCGGAATCCGGTTCTCGACCGTCCGGTGCGCGGCCGACAGGGCCTGGCCGAGAATCTGTCCGCCGAACACCTGCGGCGAACCGATATCCCGGCTCTCGCCGCGAAAGAAGTTGTCTTCCAGTCGTTCCAGCGTCAGCAGGTCGATGACCTCGGACAGGCTTGAGTGCATTTCGGCGGCAGTCATTGGGCGAAGATTTCCTGGAAGAACGCGTAATAGCATTGCACAGCGCGTGGGATTATTGGGTCCGGCGCGCGACTCCCGGGCTTTGTCAGCACCCTGGGCGCGATGTTAGCCTTGATCGGCCTAGAACGGACTCGCGATAAAGGAGCATTCATGATTTCATCTCGATCAAATGAAATCGGTGCATTCGGTGCCTGCATCTTGACGCTGGCTTCGCCCCTGTGCCTGGCCTCGGGTTTCCAGATTCTCGAGCAGAGCACGTCCCGGCTCGGCACGGCTTATGCCGGTACCGCATCGATTGCCGACGACGCCACCACGGCGTTCTTCAATCCAGCCGGCATGGCGCGGCTCGACAAGGCCGAGGCAGCGGTGGCCGGACACTTGCTGGTGATCGACTCCGAGTTCGACGACCGGGGTTCGCTGGCGGCGGCGGGAACGCCGTTGCAGCAGCCGATTCCCGGCGCGCCGGGGGCCACCGACGATCCCGGCATTGCCGGCGGCCTGTTCATCGTGCAGCCGATCGCGGACCGCTGGACATTCGGTCTGGGCGTGAGCGTGCCGTTCGGCCTGCTCAGCGATTACGACGACGATGCGCAGGTGCGTTATCACGCCACCAAGAGCGAACTGACGGTGGTCAATCTCAATCCGAGCGTGGCCTTCGAGGTGAATGACCAGTTATCGCTGGGCTTCGGGCTGAACTACCAGCGCGCCGACGTCAAATTGAACAATTCGGTGGATTCCTTTTCGGTCTGCGTCGGCGCGGGCGGGACGGTCCCGGCCTGCGCTGCGGCGCATGACGGTCCGGCCAACGCAGCGGCCGACAGCCAGAGCAACATCGACGGCGACGACGAAGCGCTGGTCGCCGATCTGAGCCTGCACTGGCAGCCCACCGAGCGCACTGCGGTGGGGGTCGTTTGGAGGCAGGGCGCCGAATTCGAGCTCGGCGGAGATGCGTCGTTCTCGGTATCGGAAAGCTGTGTTGCCGATTCCTTCTGCAGCGGAGCGCTGCAATCCCTGCAGGGTCCGATCCGGGCCGATGCAGAGCTGCCCGACACGCTGACGGCAAGCCTGTCCCATGAAATTCGCGATCGCTGGACCGTGCACGGCGATCTGGCCTGGACCGAGTGGAGTTCGCTGCAGCGGGTCGAGATCGTGAACCGAAACAACGACCGCGAGATCAGTTTACTGGAACTGAACTACGACGACACGTTCCGCGCAGCGGCGGGCGCGACCTTCCAGGCGTCGCAATATCTTCAATGGCGTTTCGGTATCGCATTCGACGAAGCACCGCAAGACGACCCGCAGTTCGTCACGCCGCGTATACCGGATGCCGATCGATTCTGGCTCTCGGCAGGTTTCAATTACGAGTTCGGCCCCAACGCCAGCATGGACGTTGGATACGCGCACCTGTTCGTCGACGATTCGAAAATCGATTCGACAGAACAGGGGAACCGCGTTATCGGTGAGTTCGACAACACGGTCGACATCCTAGGTCTGCAGTTTAACTGGCGCTACTGACGCAACCCCGCCCGACGTCCAGTGTCGATGGGCGGAGCCGGTTTCAGGGAAGCGGTCGTGTCTCGACGGGTTCCAGAATCACGATCAGAAACGTGGCGATCGGCCCCAGGAGCAGCGAAAAGAACCACCAGGCCAGGCCGCTCCGGCCCTTGCCCTGGGCCAGGCCTGCGTTGATCAGAGTCAATGTGCCCCAGCCCACAAAATACGGTGTATTGTCGATCATGCTGCTGCCCTGCCTTGATGGCCAAGGCCGGATTATGCCGCGCTCGGCCCGGCCAGCGGTGGCGGACCGGCCGTTGACAGGGGATCTACGCTCGCCGCACGAGCTGCAGCAGTCCCAGGAGAATGGCCGCGCCGACAATTGCGACAACAAGATTCCCGATGGTGCCGCCGGCGGTAATGCCGAAGAAATCGAACACCCAGGTGCCGATGAAGGCACCGACGATGCCCACGACGATGTTCATCACGATGCCCTGACCGCGACCTTTTACCAGAAGGCCGGCAATCCAGCCGGCCAGTCCGCCGATGATCAGTATGC
>Ga0209947_1000610_pt1 | contig 22318 bp, 16 predicted proteins | sample SalPonR2_B_D2_MG_FD_185706 | JGI IMG/M metagenome (GOLD analysis project Ga0209947, IMG submission 185706) | Salt pond soil microbial communities from South San Francisco under conditions of wetland restoration - Salt Pond MetaG R2_B_D2_MG... ...
GAACTACTTCACTTGTAGAGAGGGCCCCAAACCCGGCTAGGGTGGTGAGTCCGGCCATAAATACGGGGCGGCCGATTCTGTTCATGGTTTCAAAGACAATTTCTTTATGTTCTTCATTTCCGACTTGTTCCCGGCACTGGGCAAGTTCGTCGTAGTAGTGGCTTATTATGTGGATTCCATACGCGCTGCCGACGGCGATCATCAGCACGGGAATGACGGTGGCTACCATCGACAGGGGGACCCCCAACAGGGCCATGGCCCCGACGGTCCATATAGTACTGAGAATTACCGTGATCATTGAAATAATCACACCCCCTATCCGCCGAAAGGAGAGGTAAAGTGCAAGAAGTACGACAATCACTACCAGGGGAATCAATGTGGTGAGATCTCCCTTCATGTTGTCGGTAATAAGCACGGTGATGGCAGGGTTCCCGGCAATATGATACTCAAGGGGAGGGCCTTCAATCTCTTCCATGGCATCTTCTATCTGATAGTAAAGTGTGGATCGCTGGTGGGCTTCAAGGCCGTCCTCAAAGGTCACCAGGATTTGGGTGGCGGTAAAATCCTCTGAGTAAAGGGTTCCCTCATAGATGTCCCAGTTAAATAGCTTTTTCTTTATCTGCAGGATCTCTTCTTCAGTACCTTGAAAGTTCTCCCCAACTAAAGGAGAGACCTTCATGCCCTCTTGGGTTCCCTCAATGAAGTCGGTGTTTGAGAGGGACATCACACTCTCTACATTGTCGAAGGAGTCAAACTGGTCGGTAAGTTGTTGGAGCAGGTGCAGGTGTTCTGCTGTGAAGAGGGTGTTTTGCTCGAATTTAATACCCACTCCCAGGATCATACTGCTTCCGAAGAGGTCAGTGGTTTTTTCGAAGGCAAGGGCCTCGGGATGGTCTTCCGGAATAAAGTTCATTACATCGTTGTCGAGCTGTGTTTTTGGGAGCTGAATTGCAAAAAAGATAGTTACTCCCAAAATGAGTATGATGTTAAGCCAAGGGTAGCGGTAAAGTTTTTTCATTGCGTACTCCTAGTACAATGGTCCTATCTCAGTGAATAAAGAAAAATGGTCAGCATATGTTCAACTAATTCGTAGGGTTTGTAGGCCTCGTCTTTGACAAAGGTCTCTTCCAGAGTGGATACCCGCTGCATAAAGCTGGTGGCTACATGTATAAATACCACCGCTGTTTTTTCTACATCGAGGTCCGGTCGGATCGAACCGTCCTCGATCCCTTCTTTTAACAGGGTTTCGATTATCTGCTGGATCTCATTGATGAGGTCGAGACAGCGATTTGCTGCGGGAAGGTTGTTGGCGATTGAATACGAGTAGCGTTCTATTACAAGAGAGAAATAGATGTATTCCGGCTCTTCCCGGTAGAACTGCATAAATGCCTTGCCGACGGCTTGGAGCCGCTTGAAACCCCCGGCCTCTCCTTTGGAGGCAGTTTGAATCAGTCCCTTTATTTTAGAAAAGGATATGTGCAGCAGTTCAAAGGTAAGCTCTTCACGATTTTTGAAGTAGAGGTAGAGGGCGGCCTTGCTGAGTTCCGCCTCCGCCGCAATATCCTTCATGGTGGCGTGCTCAATTCCCTTTTCCAAAAAGACCTTTTTGGCTGCTTTGATGATTGCCTTGCGCCGTTCCTCTCGCTCACGCTCCCGGCGTTCACTGATTCCCATTCACATTTCCTCACCTTATGTGTAACTTGCATGAAAGTACTTTGTATGACCAGTGGTAATTTACTGACCAACGGTCATTAAAAATATAATAAAGCAAAAAAGCAAAGTCAAATTGAAAAAGAGTGTTTAGTAGGTGTTCAATGAGGATTTTGTGTCGGACTTGACCCGGCATGGGTAATTGCCTACTCTTTAGTATCCACACTATAGGAGTCGGCCATGCAAGAGACCCTCTATAAGGCCATATTCGACCATATAAAAAATCCGGTAGTAGTTGCAGATACGAATGGAATAATAGATATGAACAGCGCCTTTCTCTCTCTTTTCAATTTCTCGGAGAAAGTGCAGGTGCTGAGCAATTCCTACTATACAAATATAGTGCAGGAGGTCATTCAGTCAGGCTCTCCCTCTTGGAGAGAAATAAGCGACAGCACAGGCCGGCTTTTAGAGGTAGAAGTTTGTCCGTCCCCTCTTCAACCGGAAAACCGCACTTTTCTTCTGGAGTTCAACCAGTTTCACGACGAGGCCCTCTATGAGGAAATGTCGATTGAGTCCGGTTATGGGAGAGAGTTGTTCAACAGCCTCCCCGACGCGATTGTTGTTTTAGACAACCACGGTAATATTATCGATATAAATCAGAGCTTCGAGGCTGTATTTGGGTACTCTCGGTTTGAGGTGATAGGACGTGACATCGATAAGCTTGTAGTCCCGGAGGAGAGCTTCGAGGCTGCCCGGGAGCTCTTTAAGCGGGTGGTGAATCAGGAGAGAGTAGAGGCCCACGTAAAACGGGTAACAAAATCCGGAGAACTGCTTGATTTCCTCGCCATAGGCTACCCGGTCATTATCGACCGGAAAATTGCTGGAAACTACGTGATATATAAAGATATAAGCCGGGAAAAGGAGACTGAACGAAAGCTGCAGGAGAAAGAGGAGTTTCTGGAGCAGATCTTTAACCGTTCACTCTATCCGATTGCGATTTTGGATGACAATGAACTGGTGCTTGATGTGAATCTTGAATTTGAAAAACTCTTCGGATACGGGAAAGATCAGCTTCTAGGAAAATCTATTGTCGACTTTATTGTTCCCTCGGACTTAAAAGAAGAATCGGAGTACTTTAGAAAGCAGGTGTTTGAGAAAGAGGCCATGGCTGCTAAAACAAAACGAAAAAACAGCCGGGGAGAGTTAATAGATGTGGAGGCCGTGGGAAGTCCCGTTATTATTCACAATCAGGCAGTGGGAATGTTTGCCATGTACAGGGACACTCGGGTAGAAGATAAGGCGCTCTTTGATCTGAAAGTGGAAAAGGCCTATTTCAAGCAGCTCTTCGAGAATACCCCCAATCCGGTAGCAATTGTAGACAAAGATGGAAAAATTGTTGATGTGAACACTCCCTTCGAAAGCATTTTTGAATATCAGCGAGGGAAAGTAGCAGGGCACGGGCTCATTTCCCTCTTAGTTCCGAAGGAACGCCGGGATGAGGCGGAGGTCTATGCCCGGAGTGTGCTTTACGAGGGAAAGTCTTTTCAGTATGAGACCGTGAGGAAGAGCAGCAGCGGAAAAAACCTTGAGGTCGAGGTTATCGCCTTTCCCATCAATATCGACCGCGATCAAATAGGCTCCTATGTAATTTTTCAGGATATATCCGAGAGAAAACATAAGGAGCGGGAGATTTATTCGCTCCTGTACTCTGATCCCCTTACGGGCTTGTTCAACCGAAAATACGCCTACGAGAGGCTCGCAGAACGCTTTCAAAGGGCTGGTTCCAACAATGAAAAGGGGGAGGAGTCTATTGCAATTATCTACATCGATCTAGACAAGTTTAAGGAGATAAATGATCATATGGGCCATCGTATGGGTGATGCGGTACTACTAGGCTTTGCCGAAAGGATGAAAGACCGGTTTAAGGGTTCCCTGGAACTGTGTCGGATCGGGGGCGACGAGTTTCTGGGAATCCTCCCTCGGTCCACCGGTATAGGCGGTTATACCGAGGCTGTCGCCCGTCTGTTTGAAGAGCCTCTTATTATCGGTACTACTTCTGTCGAGGTAAAAGTGAGTGCCGGATATGCAGTGCACCCGAAAGACGGGGAGAGTATAGACGAACTGGTTTCATCGGCCGACGCCCGCATGTATCACGAGAAGCGGCGCAAGAGGATACTCGAAAACCCGGTCCGCAGACAGATTTCGTTAAATGAGATAGAACCCTTAGCTGGAGGTGGTACCTCCTCCGGTGCCTCCACCAGCGCCTCCTCAGGCGGGATTTTTCCCTCTGTAGAAGAGAAGGGTGTGGGCAACGAGGGCGGTTAATATTATTGCACCGCCGAGCAAGGTTGTATTGGGTGGTCTGACATTCAAAAAGAGCCATACCCAAAGCGGTCCCAGGACAGCTTCGAGGATAACGATGAGGCCTGTGATCGATGAGGTGAGTTTGCCCGACCAGGAGGTAAAGAAAAGAAAGGCAATGCCGGTTTGAAAAAAACCGAGGTAGCAGAGTATCAACAGTGAAATAGGGGTGACCGAGAGAGACGACACAAAGAAGAGTGAGATGAGTGTCGTAAAAGCCGAAGCGGTAGTTATTGCCGGCAGTAAGGCAACACTCTTGCGCTTTCGTATAGCGATGGTACCGGCTGCAAAGGCACCCGCCTTTGCCAGTCCAAAAAAATTACCTGAAAGGCCGCCGTTTCTTAAGGAGGGAATCATGATTACAGTTATGCCTAGAGCAACTGCCAGGAGGCCGGCAATGGTTACTCTTTTGAGTGGTTCTCCCAGAAGCAGCCATCCGAGGAACACTATCAGGATAGGTGCAGTGCCCTGAATGAGCAGCGAATCGGCTACGGTAGTATTCGTAATAGAGAACACATAAAACATAATTGAAAGGCTGAAAAATATGGTTACCCACTTGCCCTGTACAACGGTTCGGTAATAGGAGGGGAGAATTCGGGGGCCCTCTTTAATTAAACTCCAGGATAAGAGAAAAATCGTCATGAAGAGGGACCGCCAAAACAGCACCTGCCATGCTGATGCCTCTACCAGGCGCAACCCAACGCCGCCGGTACTCCAGAATACCGGTGCAAGAATTGTGAACAGGAGCGGCCGGAGGCGGTCTGTATCTTTCATCAGGGCGGCGTCCGCTTACTCGTTTTCCTGGTTCAGATGTTCCGACTTTATTATTTTTGAAATATTGAGGATATGGTTGCGCATCAGGTTTTGTGCCTGTTCCTCGTCCCTATTTCTAATTGCCGTTAACAGCTGTTTGTGTTGGGCCAGCGCTTTTTCCGATTCACCCTCATTGTTATTGAGATGGGCTTCACGCTCGACCTCTAAAAGATCTCCGCACATATTTACAAAGTGCTTGAGTACCCGGTTATCGGCGGCCTCGGAGAGGGCATAGTGAAAATTGTTGTCTCCGTTCAACCCCGATTTATCATGATTGATCTCATTTTCCATTTGATCAATTGCCGCTTGCATGTTTTTTAGGTCTTCATCGCTTCTTCGAATAGCTGCCAGCCGGGCGGCCTCTATTTCAAGGAAAAGCCGCATCTCCAACAGCTCGATGATAAAATCGCCGTTTTTCAGCAGCATTTTTGAAAAGGGAGATAAAATATTATTCAGTGATATCTCCTTGATGAAAGTCCCGCCGCCGATCCCCACTTTAGATTCTAGATATCCCATCATTTCCAGTGCCCGCAGGGCCTCACGGATTGAGGTACGGCTTACGTTCAGATCTTCCGCCAACTCCCGCTCGGGCGGAAGTTTCTGCCCCGGTTTCAGTTCGCCCTCATTTATTAGATGTTGAATTTGTTTTACGATGCTTTCATACAGCCTGATTTTCTTTACAGGCTCTAAAAGTGTTTTATCCTCATTGTCTGAACTCATATATACCAACTTATATAGACTGATTTTGGTTTAGTATAAACTTAAGCTCAGAATTTGACAAGTAAAAGGTTATATGGTGGTACCATTAGACGTTATTTCTGGTATTCCGGCCGGCGAGTAGTGCCAATGAAAAATAGCAGGCAGCCCCTATAAGGGTAACCGAGGTGTAACCTATACTCATGGCGGCAATCATCGCAAGTACCCCGCCACCGAGTGAGGTAATGCTGTTGAAGCCGATCATCCACGGGTAGAGCGATTTTCCGTTTTTGAGGGAGGTGATCGATCGCAACAAAAACGGAAAGGGAACCCCCATAGGAAGAAACAAGGGAGCGGTTAATACGATGGTGAGTATCAGCTTTAACCCGGTTCCGCTGTTTTCAAGTTTAATCAGAAGCGGCCCCAGCAGAAAGGCCGCCGTTACCGCCAGCGCCGAAATACTCGTCACTACCAGAGCAAACTGTTTCGGCGTGTTGATTCGTGCAGATATCAGGCTGCCGATTCCGCTTGAGACGAGGATCACCGCGAGCACCACCGTAAGTGCCAGGGTCTGGTGGTGCCAGAATATAATGAATTTCTGCAGGACCCCTATTTCAACCAGCATGTAGCCAAACCCTATGAGGCCGAATGAAATCAGTGCCCGGAAAGCTGCAGATTTCTCTTGAATTTGATTCATAGAGCGATTTTTGTAGGTGAACAAGAGGCCGATACTCAGAAGCAGCAGGAGTACTGTACCGGCCACGATGAGCAGTTCGGAGGGCAGCCCCTTCTCCATTCTGTAAAAGAAGGGCGAATCATCATGTACAGCCGAGATATCTTCAGAGTTCTGCTGTATGTACTCCTCCAGTGCAATATCTCCCCGTGAGAGGGAATACAGCAGGGGCTGAAACTCCGGACGCGCCTCTGCTGCCCCGCCGCTATTCGAGTTGGCGGATGCGGCAACCTGTAGTTGGCGCTGCGGCTGCCCGGGAATGAAGTTGGTAGAGCCGCGCACCGGCAGATTATCGAGGATAGCCTGAAATCCGGCTATTTCGGGGGCGGTGAAGGGGTCATTTTTGATAATCAGGGTTGGATTACGGTCCGTACCGATTGAGATGATGCGCTCCATGGCCTCTCGGGGTGAAATTCCCCGTTCTCCAAAGGCGGTTACCGCGTTGGAGATGAGGCGCAGCAGCTCATTCGGATAATGAGTGATGATAATGAGAGAGCCGCCCGGCGCCAAAGAGTTCAGATAGTCATTAAAGGCATTGCTGGTAAATAGATAATTCTCGCTGAGGGAATGATTACTGAAGTTGCGGGCGCTTTTGATGATCGGCAGCCCCATTAGGATGGTATTATACTGTTTTTCCGAAGAGCGCAGAAACGAGCGTCCCTCGTCCTCATACACCGCTACTTTGGGGTGATCATTGTAGATGCCGCCGTTGTATTGATCGTAACTGCGAACCACATCAATGAAGTCGGGATTGATCTCGATTGCGTCAATCTGTTTGAACCCGGATAAGAGCAAGGTCACCACGTCGATGCCTCCTCCGCTTCCGATTACCGCCGCCAGTTCTTTGTCTTGTTCTTCTGTAACCAGAAGGGGTATCCCGCCCATATACTGAAGCAAAAGACTGTTTGCCAGGGCCTGGCTCACTTGGCCTTCGCTCATTTTAACCATTTTTGTGCCCGCTGCTCCGTCTATGAACATGGTTTTGAACAGCGGGTTCTCAGTTTCGACGAGGTCGACCCGGCCGAAGGCCGACCAGCGGGTTTCGGTTATCTGAGCCTTTGACGAACCGTTGTTCAGCATTACGGTCATCTCCTTCTGCCACGTGCGTGTCGGCAGAAGGTGGTCTTCAGATCCGAACCAGAAGCCCCCGAGGGCTAGTGCAAGTGTCACCACAGCCAGCAGTAGAGTGCTGCGCCGCCGGCGATAGTACATAAAGTAGAGTACGAGGCCGGCTGCGGCGAGCAGCAGCGCTGCCAGGGCAAGGGATATCACCGCACCCCCTGCGTTGAGTGCCAAAAATGAGAGCAGAGAACCTACTGAAGCCCCGCTGAGGTCGGCCGCATACAGCGCGGATACTTTCATTCCCGACTCCTGAAAGATGAGGACCTGGAATACTCCGACAGCAAAAAACACCAGGAAGGTGAAAATGAGCGAGGGAATGAGGACCGTGCCCATGCTGTTGATTGTATACAGCAGCAGCAGCATGGTCGGCGGGAAGAGTACAATAAGTGCCGTCAGCAGATGGCGCCGGTCAGTTTTCACATAGTAAGTCAGTACCGCTCCGAATCCGCCGCCGGCTACACTCAGGGAGATAAGGATATACACGTAGCTTTTTACAAATAGATACGAGAACAGGCGGGTGAGGGATACCTCGAATGCGAGGGAGGCCGCACTCAGCACAAAGAGCGCTGCAAGGATTAGGCTCCTTTGAAGTGTGGTAGTAGGTATTTTTGGTCTTTGGTATGACCAATTCATGGGGTAATAGTAAGGGGCCGGCGCCTTGCTGTCAAGTGTAAATCACTTTTCGCTTTCGCTAAAAGCAATTTACTGTTAAAATGGTATGATATTTAGACAAAATGCCAATTAAGTGTACAGGCTATAGACTGTGTAGTTGTCAGAGGTGGAAGTATGAGTATAAAAGGAAAATTACTGGTGCTGATTGGAATTTCCTGCGGAGGTATGCTTGCCGCCCTAGGAGTTACCCTGCTTCTCTATATGCCCTTAGAGAAAATGCAAATCGAGCAGAAGGTATTGTTTGAGCTCGAAAACACAATTTCCGGGCTTCAAAGCGAGATTACAGCACTTGCTGTTGAACCGCTACAGAAACAGCGTGAGCGTATTGAGAAGAAGTACCGGCAGTCCTCGGAGCTGTTTAACCAGATGCAAGGCCTTGAAAGTTTATCCTCGGCAAACGAAAAAATTGCACTTTCTTTAACAACGGTGGAAGGCTTGCGGTACAGTGTGGAGGATGAACTGGAAACATTCGAACGTAAATATACCGAGGTTCTCAATGATCTGCAGCTGTTAGGCCGGGATGTGCATGTCTCGGTATTTACACTCTACAGCGAGAGTGCGGAAAAGCAGAAAGACAGAAATTATCGGGTGTTGACGGCGGATTTGAATACGTTAATGAATCAGGTGCAGCTGCTCAACACAAGCTTAAAGACTGTAGGAGATGTGATGCGGGCAGAGTTTACTACAATCGATCAGCAGATCAGAGAAGTCCGTCAGGGGATAGTAAGGACTGCGGTGCTGATGTTCATACTCATAGTAGTTGGCAGTATTGCAGTTGCTCTGCTGCTGGCCGGAAGTATCAGCCGGGCTATTGTGCACCTTTATAAGCAGATAAGGGTACTCGGGGAGGGTGATCTTACTATTTCAGTAGATATACGTAGTCGGGATGATTTGCAAAAACTCGGAGAGCACATGAACGGTTTTATTGGAGGCCTTAATCAGTCGATACGTACAATAAAAACTGCCGCAGCGGATACCATCGACGTCAAAAACAGTCTCCTGAAGACTGTAGAGCATACCCAAACCTCTGCCGAGAGTATCGGTGAGACCACCACTACCATAGGTTCGCAGGTTGAGGAACTGAATTCCCGATATTCCGACTCTATTGGGTCCGTTGAGAATATGGCGAAGCACTCTGAGAGTGTGCTGGAGATGCTTCAGGACCAGAGGGCAATGGTGGAAGAATCGACCGCTTCAATAACTGAAATGATATCCTCGATTAGGAGCGTTGCTGAGACTTCGGAAAAACGGTATGCCGCTACCGAAAAATTGAGAGAATCGAGTCGTCGCGGGAGTCAGAAACTCACGATGACCACCGGATTGATTCAAGATGTTACTGCAAATGTGGACGATATTCGGGAGGCTACCGGCGTAATTAGAAATGTTGCAGCCCAGACCAGTCTGTTGGCTATGAATGCAGCCATTGAGGCGGCCCATGCGGGGGAAAAGGGGGCCGGTTTTGCAGTAGTTGCCGAAGAGATCCGAAAGCTCTCTGAAACGACTACCACCAGCTCTACTCGGATAGGAAAAATTCTGACTGAAGTGATTGAGAAGATAGAGCGTACCTCTGAGGTCGGAGAACAGACCCGGCTGGTGTTTGATGAGGTGAGTTCAGTTGTGCAGGAGGTGTCCGATTCACTCACCGAGATAACTGAAAGCATGCGGGAGCTCAGTGTAGGAGGGGAGCAGATCCTAGAGGCCACCAGCAAGCTGCAGGATTATTCTGTAACCCTAGGGGAGAGAGGTCAACAGATGGGCGCAGCCACGGAAGAGCTCACATCAACAATGAATTATACTAAAACTACTTCCGCCGAGGTATTGGACCGCGTTTCCCGTATAGGGGGAGAAGTCGACAGCATCAATGAATCAATGCGCTCTGTCGGCGATTTGACCCATAGTCTTGATGAGATGACAGGACGGGTAGATGCAGCGGTAAAGGTTTTTACTACAGAGAAGGGGGCAGAAGAATCGAACTAGAGGCTCGGCGGGGAATTATTCAGACTGCTATATACAAATTTTTAAAAGTTTTTCTTGACAGCTGCTGAAGGTAGTGGTTTAATTATTATAAAGGTAATACCAAAAGACAAAAAACCGATAGGAGTTAACTATGAGTGATTTTCGTGATGTAAAAGGCAAAGTGGCGATTGTAACCGGCTCTGCGCGGGGTATCGGCAAGGGAATAGCTGAAACCTTAGCCAGTGAAGGTGTTCATGTTGTGATGGCGGACCTTCTTGAGCTTGTGCATGATTCCCGTAAAGAGATTGATGAAAAATATCCCGAAAGTAAAGGATTTTCGGTTGTACTAGACGTTTCAGACGAGAATGCAATCAAGGACCTGGTTGAAAGAACTGTCAAAGAGTTCGGCAAATTGGACATCATGGCCAATAATGCCGGTATGCATGCACATTCAGGAAACGTGTGGGAGACTGAAGAGAAGACTATAGACCGAGTAATGGCGGTCAACTTCAAGGGCATTTTCTTTGGATGTAAGTATGCCGCCCGCCAGATGATCAAACAGAAGAGCGGTACGATTGTGAATACCGGCTCCTTTTTTGGAAAGGTCGGTCATCCGGGTTCTGCAACCTACGGTGCCACCAAAGCAGCAGTGCATACTATGACCCAATCGCTGTCGCTGGAAATAGCCGAGTACGGTGTAAACGTAAACGCCCTCTGTCCTGGGCTCGCAGCCTCCGAGATGCACTGGGGATTTGTTGAAGCCGATGCAAAGGCTCTTGGAATTACCTTCGACGAGATGAAGGAGAAGGAACTCAAGGAGATTCCCCTGCATCGCTATGGCTACGGGAAAGACTTGGCCGGGGCGATTATGTGGCTTGCAACTCCTTCCGGTGAATATATCACTGGTCAGCTGATCAACGTAAACGGTGGACTCGATTTTACCTAAAAAATGAGCATAACGAGGAGGATAGTCTAAGGCTATCCTCCCTTTGATTTTTTTGTGTGTGAAGGCAGTAACTAAGAGAAAGGGAGAAGAACATGAATGCTGCATTAATATTGATTTCATTTAGTGGTAGGGGGGCTGTATATGCAGCAAGCTGAAGCAGCTGTGAGTTCGCCGGAACAGCGGATTCCACTAAAAAAACGATTGACCACTGCGGCTGAAAAGCACGGACTTATTTTAGCCTTTTTTATTGTGGTTGCATTTTTTTCCATCGCGTCGGAGAATTTTCTGAGCTATAAGAACGTCATGCTGGTCCTCAGACAGGTTTCAATACTGGGAATTATTGCAATCGGAATGACAATTGTAATAACCGTAGGTCATTTTGACCTTTCCGTCGGTTCTCTGGTTTCGCTTACTGCGGTTGTAGTTATTAGCATGCACGATGTTGTCGGCCCTGTTCCGGCTATGTTAATAACAATTGTAGTCGGCCTGATTTCAGGGGCCTTTATAGGGTATCTGGTGGGCTATTTAAAGCTGAATTCGCTCATTATAACCTTGGGCATGCTGGTAGGTTTACAGGCAATAGTGCTTATCTACACCGGTGGAAAGTACACCCGTATAGTTGCACCGGATGAAACCTGGTTTGGAGTAATCGGGCGGGGGTTTGTATTTGGAGTACCTCTTCCAGTTATAATTCTCGGTGTGCTGCTCCTTATTTTTTCAATTATCCTGCTCAAGACGGTATTCGGCAGACAGGTATTTTCAGTTGGTGGAAACCCAATGGCCAGTAAGTTTTCAGGTATATCCGACAAGAAAATTATTTTTATGGCTTTCCTTATTTCCGGAGCTTTGACTGCGATTGCAGGTATAATAATGGGTTCGCGCTTAATGGCGGCCCAGAATTATCTTGGACAGGGGTACGAGTTTCAGGTAATAGCCGGAGTTATTCTGGGCGGTGTGAGTCTGACCGGTGGTGAAGGAAATGTGTTCAAAGCCTTCATCGGCATTCTCATCATCGGCATTCTTAAGAACGGTTTTCTGCTCTTGGGGTTTCCCTACTATTTCCAGTGGGTCGCACAGTGGATCATTGTGGTCGGAGTAGTATGGCTGGACGTGGCTACTAAAAGAGGGAAGGTGTTAGGATGATACAAAGAATATATACTTCATTAAAAAAGCAGCCGATTTGGCTGATCCTGCTGGGCATGATATTTCTCTCCAGTATTTTTGTTTCCGACTTTTTTGCATTCGGAAATTTCAAGAACGTGCTTGTACAATCTGCTGTTGACGGAATGCTGGCTTTGGGCATGACCTTTCTGATGATTAACGGCTATTTCGACCTTTCTGTGGGTACTGTTATGGGATTTACTGCAGCACTGGCAATCGGACTGCAGCCCTATGGTTTGGTTGTTGCTGTAGTAGTTGCGCTGTTGGCGGGGGCCGCAATTGGTGCAATCAACGGGTTCTTTGTGGCAAAGGCAAAGATCAACGCCTTTATTGTAACTCTGGGTTCGTTTATCGGGGTGCGCGGGCTTATCTACATCTACACGCAAGAACAGGCGTTGGTTGGCGAGGTTATGGATTTCGGTATGTTTGGGGCAAGTGATTTCCTGGGGCTGCCGACTCTATTTGTTATCATGTTTGTGTTGATGCTTATAGCCGAGTTTGTATTGCGAAAGACCCCTCACGGCAGAAATACCTACGCCATCGGCGGTAACATCGAAGCGGCTGAAAACTCTGGTATACCTGTGGACAGGACTATTTGGATGAACTTCATAATCTGCGGGTTTACTGCTGCTATCGGCGGAGTGCTGTTGGCCTCACGTTTGAACGCCGCAACTCCTACTCTCGGTTGGCCGGACAAAAACTTAATGACTATTGCAGTAGTGGTTCTAGGCGGAACCAGTCTGGCCGGCGGGTATGGAAACATAACCAGAACTCTCGGGGGCTTGTTCACCTTTGGAGTACTCTACAACATCTTGAACTTGCTCGGTGTACAGAGTTACTACAATACCCTGATTACAGGCATAGTGCTTATACTGGTTGTGTACATCGACGCACATATTAGAAAAAATAGAGTGAGTATTGGATAAAGTTACACGGGTGGTTGGTGAAGTGTAGAAAGATATCGTTGATATCTAAGAAAAAGCGTAGTGCATATGCACGCGCAACAAAAGGAGCGTTCTATGAAAAGAATGGTAATCGTTCTGTTGGTTCTGGCAGTGGTAGTAAGTGCAGGATCAATGGTCTTCGCTGAAGGTCAGCAGGAAAGTGCAGAAAAGGATGATGGTACTATCCTTATTGGTCATACGGCGAATAACACTGGTATTGATAGTTATCAAACTACCCACGATCAGGTATATCGAGAAACTATTGAAAACACGGATGGGGTTGAAGCAATTATTCTCGATGCAAAGGGCGAAGTAGCCAAGCAGATCAGCCAGATCGAAACCCTCATTCAGAAGGGTGTAGATGCAATGACTGTATGGCCGGTAAACGGAAAAGCCGTTGTCCCTGCAATAAAGAAAGCCTATGACGCCGGTATTCCGGTGGTTATCGTCAACTCACTGATAGATGAATCAGGGTACGAATATGCAGTTGGTTTTGCCGGTCCGAATACCTACACTGAAGGTGAAAATGCTGCGAAGGGCATGATCAAAGCCCTCGACGGAGAAGGCGATGTGGTAGAACTGATGGGACTTCCCGGATATGTGACTGCAATCAATCGTTCAAATGGATTCCAGGATTACATCAAAGATAATGCGCCGGGAATCACTATTCTGGCAACTGAACCGACCGACTGGAACCGCGCCAAAGCGACCCGGGTAATGGAAAACTTAATCGTTAAATACGGCGATCAGATTGACGGTGTGTATGTAGCTGATGACAACGTCGGAATCGGTGGTCTGAATGCGCTGAAAGAGGCCGGTATGGCCGGTGATGTGGTTATGACCAGTGCCTGTATGTTTGGTGAAGGCTACGATGCAATGGAAGAAGGCTACATCATGGGCTCTGTATATCAGTCGCCTGCTGAAGATGCTCGTAAAGCGGTTGAAACTGCTATAAAAGCTGCCAAGGGTGAAGAAGTTCCGTTCTGGAACTACTTTGAAACTCCTGTAGTAACTCCTGACAATATGGACCAGTTCGAGCGGCCTAACTTCTAAGCTAACGGATTTTTACCGTCTGCGGTACTCCGCAGGCGGTAATATTTTTCAGAAAAGGGGAAAAGATCAGATGGATGAGACGGCGATAACTACAAAGATGGTATTAGAGGCAAGCGGGATTTCAAAATCATTTCCAGGGGTGAAAGCTCTTGATAATGTGAGCATTTCTCTTCATGAGGGTGAGGTCCTATCCTTAGTCGGTGAAAACGGTGCGGGGAAATCTACACTCACAAAGATCCTCTCAGGTTTATACAGGACCGACCATAACGGCGGTAGTATAAAACTGAGTGGTGATTTGGTCCGTTTTCAGAATTCGAAGGAAGCCAAGGATAACGGACTAATTACAATTTTTCAGGAACTTTCTCTGGTGAAGGGATTGACCGTAGCTGAAAATATTTTTCTAGGAAACCTCCCGCGAACAAAATTAGGCTTAATAAACTGGGGTGAATTGCGGGACAAAGCCAAGGATATCCTCAGTGAAGTCGAGCTTGATGTGTCTCCCGACGAACTGGTGGGTGACCTGTCCATTTCGAGACAGCAGATGGTGGAAATAGCACGGGCCCTTACTCTTGGTGCAAAGGTAATTATTTTTGATGAACCGACCTCTTCGCTTACCGAAACGGAAAAGGATGTGCTTTTTAAGAATATTAATACCCTCAGAAAGAAGGGGGTGGGGATCATTTATATTACCCATAAAATGGATGAAGTATTCGAAATAAGTGATCGAATTACTGTGTTGCGCGATGGAAAGAACAGCGGGGATCTAAAAACATCCGAGGCGAAACTGGATGATGTAATTAGTCTTATGATTGGCCGGGTTATAGACGACTATTTTCACAAAAATGAGGCTGAGAAGGGAAAAGAAATTCTCCGGGTAGAAAACCTCACCTCGCCTGGGCTTTTTGAAGATATTGGTTTTTCCGTACGACAGGGAGAGGTAGTGGGTCTTTACGGACTTGTGGGAGCCGGACGTACCGAGGTTGCCGAAACTATTTTCGGAGCCAGGAACTACGATTCCGGAAAAGTCTTTATAGAAGGACAAGAGGTCAAAATAAAGAATACCGGGGATGCGGTGAAGTTGGGTATAGGTTTTGTTCCTGAAGACCGAAAGGAAAAGGGCGTAGTATTGAAGATGTCCTGCCTCGAAAACACCAGTATCGCAAAACTTCCATGGATGAACACCTACGGATTTTTACAGGAAGCGGAAGAAAGACGGATATTCAGCGACTACAAAGAAAAATTGTCAATATCTACTCCCAATCGGCAACAGCAGGTTGTCAAATTGAGCGGGGGAAATCAGCAGAAAATCGTAATAGCAAAGTGGCTCTGTCTAAACCCGAGGCTGCTCATACTCGACGAACCTACCCGCGGTATCGATGTAGGGTCTAAAGCGGAAATCCACAAGCTGATTGCAAAACTTGCGGAAACCGGAATAGCAGTAATCGTTATTAGTTCTGAAATGCCGGAGATTATGGGGGTGAGCGACAGAATCGTAACCATGCGGCAGGGAAGCATATCGGGTGAGTTTAGCGGTGATGAAGTTACTGAAGCAAATCTAATAAAAGCAATTGCGCATGTAAACTAACTAGAAAGTGAGGATTTGAGTATGGAAAGAGTTAGATTGGGCGTGCTCGGGATGGGGCGTCAGGGACAAATACACTCGAAAAATATTGCCTATCGTATACCCGAGGCGGAGCTCGTCTGTGTGAGTGATGTGACTGAGGAGCGTGCCCGACAGGTGGGAATCGACGGAGTCGATGCATACGATGATTATCGGCGGGTCATCGACCGAAAAGATCTTGATGGAATAGTGATTGCTACCTCTACCGACACCCATGAAGAGGTGATCAAGGCTGCCTCAGAAGCGGGGCTTCACATGTTCTGTGAGAAGCCGATCGCAACTACTCTTAAAGCGATTGATGAAGTACTGTCTATTGTGAATGCATCCGGTGTGAAATTCATGGTTGGATTCAACCGGCGTTATGATCCCACCTTTAAGCATGTATGGGAGCTTGTGCAGAACGGAATAGTTGGTAATCCGATGATTGTGAATATTACCAGCCGAGACCCCCAGCCGCCGCATCTCGAATATTTGAAGGTATGCGGGGGTATCTTTTTTGACACCACCGTTCATGATTTTGATATGGCCCGGTATCTTTCGGGAAAAGAGATTCATGAAGTCTATGCCACAGGAAGTGTTCTTGTGGATGAGCGAATAGGAGAACTAGGCGACCTCGATACCACTATGGTAACCCTCAAGTTCGAAGGCGGAACAGTAGGATCAATCAACAACTCGAGGAAAACCGGGTATAGCTATGACCAGCGGGTCGAGGTGTTCGGTTCAAAAGCCTGTGCCTTTGGAAATAATGAGACCCCTACCCGCGTGGAATATACCAATCCGGAGGGTACCCACAGCGATGTGCCCCTCTATTTCAATATAGAGCGGTACCCGGAGGCATTTTACGGAGAGATCCAGGCTTTTACAGACTGTATCAAGAATGATGCTCCGGCACCGGTGACTGGAGAGGATGGGCGAAAAGCCGTGGTCTTGTCGATGGCCGCCCGTAAGTCGTATGAAGAAAATCGGCCGGTTAAGGTCAGCGAGATAGGATAGGAGTTGCGTGGTATGTACGGTAAAAATAAAATCGGCATATGTGCCTGGTCTCTGCCGATCGACGGCCCTTATGCCTGTAAATTAGCTGCGGACATTGGTCTTGATGGAATTCAACTGGATATAGGCCCTTATGAGAGGGGATTCCCCCTTTCCAGAGGTTTTGTGCAGCAGGCCTACATGGATGCTGCTGCGGAATCAGGTATCAGTTATCCCTCAATGGCTGCGAGAGTGTCGGATTACTACAGTATGGTTGCAGCACCGGGCGAAGGGGAGCACGAAATTGTGAAAACCGGTATTGCGAAGGCAATTGAGGCCTGTGGAAGTATGAAGATTCCTCTGCTGCTTATACCGAATTTCGAAAAGAGTGCAATCAAAAACTATCGTGACTTTGACATTGTAGTAGAGGTAATGAAGTGGGCCTGCGATCTTGCCGCCGAGAAGGGCGTTATTATTGCAGCGGAAAATACCCTTTCGGTGGAAGAGACAGTAAAGCTTATCACTGGAGTTGACCGCGCTAACTTCAAGATCTACTTCGATTTTCAGAATTATTATCTCCACAAAGAGTATTACAGCCCCGAAATCCTGGAATCACTGTTTCCCCATGTGGCGGAACTGCACGTAAAAGACGGCAGGAACAAAGACCTGAGCGGAGCGTTGCTCGGTGAAGGGGACGCACACTTCCATGAGTCTATGAATGTGTTGAGGGCCCGCAACTACTCCGGGTGGATAGTTACGGAAAATTACTATGATGTAGCGCCGCTGTGCGGCGAGAATGATAATCCTGTTGAGTTAATCAAGAAGGATCTCGCAACGCTGAGGAAGGTTCTTTCTTAGCGAAAGGCTGAACATGTAAGGTTTGGCATGGTGGACCGTTTTTTTGGATAAATGGTCTAATAATATTATTATAGGAGTTTTATATGGGTACTTTAGGAACAATGGCAACGGATGCTGAAATCCGCATAGATTACGACAAACTGCGAAAAGACCGCTTGCGCAAGATGCAGGAGCAGATCAAAAAAGACAAGCTCGGCGCACTACTGGCTTTTGATCACGATGCGATCCGCTACATCACCAGCACTAAGCTCAACGACTGGATGAACAACAAGCTGGCCAGGGCAACCCTGGTGTCTGCCGATCAGGAGCCGATTCTCTATGAAGCTGGGAGTGCAATCGAAGCGAAAAAGAAGCTCTGCCCGTGGATTGCCGATCGAATTTTTCCCTTTACCGGCGGTGCCATGCGAGGTTCTTTTCCGAGACCTGTGGTGTATGCCCATGCGAAAAATTTCGCCAAAGAGCTCAAGCGTATACTCACCGAGTGGGGCGTAGAGAAAGAGCCCCTTGGTATTGATATCACCGAAATCCCGTTTATCCTTGCCCTGCAGGAAGAGGGCTTAAAGGTCGTCGACGGGCAGCAGACAATTCTGGAAGCCCAGAAAATCAAGACGAAAGAGGAAGTCGACTTAATTGAGATGTCAATTGCCATTGATGAAGCGGCTTTCTGGGAAGTAATAACGCACGCAAAACCGGGAGTCACGGAGAACGAGCTCAATGGACTGATGCGCAAGAGGATCTATGAGCTCGGCGGCGAAGAGATCCAGAATATCAATGTGATTACCGGTAACCGCTCATATCCTCATCCCCATGATGCCTCCGACCGGATGCTTCGCATGGGAGATATGATATTTATCGATATCGTGAGTGTATTCAACGGGTACCATACCTGTTATTACCAGTCCTTTGTAGTTGGACCTCCCTCCAAAAAGCAACTGGAGATTTATAAAACCACCTACGACTGGCTGTTCAGCGCAGCGGATATGCTCAAACCTGGGGTGAGCACCGCCGATATCGCCCGACAATGGCCCGAAGCCCACACCCTCGGACTTGAGAGTGAGGCGGCGGCTTTTGCCCTGGAACTCGGTCATGGAATCGGCATCACCCACTGGGCGAAGCCGGTCATAAGCCGATGGTTCAGTATAGACCACCCGGAAACCCTTGAAGAGGGGATGGTATTTGCGCTGGAGACCTACAACGGTTCCGGTAATGATGCCGCCCGTATTGAAGAGATGTTCGTTATCGAGAAGGACGGAGCAAGACAGCTGAGTAAGTTCCCCTCGAAAGATCTCATCTCTGTTCCCACTGCCGGCAACATCCTCCCGAGAGGCTAGTCATTTGAGCACCCCGACGGGCACCCCGAACCTCCGGCCACCACCCGCGGAGGACGGGGTTGCTCGTCTCTTCTATAATAATAACGATTTCTATGTGAAATTTATTGACGTAAGGGTGAGGGTATAATAGTATAATGGTATGACCATTAAAAAGGACAGCCAAAAGGAGTGTAGTATGAATGATATGGAGTATATTAAGGACTTAGTTCAGAAATCCCGACAAGCCTTGAAAGAAATCGAGTCGTTTGATCAGATCCAAGTCGACCGGATTGTCAGGGAGATTGCCAAATACGTGTTTGATAATGCTGAAGAGCTGGCGGAAATGTCGGTGAAGGAAACCGGCATGGGCGGGCTCGAGTACAAGACAAAAAAGAACCTCGGGAAAGCTCGTATTATGTGGCACAGTCTCAAAGATAAAAAGTCTATCGGAATTATCAGTGAAAATGAGGAGACCGGCATTATTGAAATTGCCAAGCCGGTAGGCGTGGTCGGTGCCATACAGCCAACTACAAATCCGCAAGTCACTCCTATGGCAAATGCCATGGCTGCAATCAAGGGCAGGAACTCCATTATTGTTGCACCGCATCCGAGAGCTGAAAAGACAACAAAATATCTTGTCGATAAGTGGAATGAACGCATTGCGAAGCTTGGTGCTCCCAAGAACCTCATCCAGTACGTAGACGGGGCGAGTGTTGAGAGAACAAAGCTGCTGATGCAAAATGTCGATGTCATTGTGGCAACCGGGGGGCCGGGCATGGTGAAAGCCGCCTATTCCAGCGGGAAACCCTCCTATGGTGTCGGTCAGGGAAACGTGCAGACCATCATCGACGCCGACGTGGATATGAAAGCAGCCGTAAAGATGATCATCGACGGGAGAGTGTTTGACCAGGGGATTATCTGCTCCGGCGAGCAGACCATCATCACGCCTGTAGACCGGTATGAAGAAATGCGGAAAGAGGTAGAGGCCTACGGCGGCTATTGGATAGAGAAGGAAGCCGACCGGGAGAAACTGCTCGAAACCTTGTTTCCGGAAGGCAAAACCAACAAAGAAATGGTCGGCCAGACTGTTCAGCATATCGCCAAGGCCTCGGGAGTTGAAATTCCCGAAGGAACCAAGGTGATAGTTATTCCGGAAGAGTCCTGGAAGAAAGACAGCCTGCTGCGGAAAGAGAAAATGTTTCCCGTTATTACCCCCTTTAAGTATGAAAAGTTCTCGGAGGCGATCGATATTGCCATCGAAAACCTGGAGCTGGAAGGAAAGGGCCACTCGGTATCCATCCATTCGCACAATGATGATCATATCAGGGAAATGGGTCTGCGGGTGCCGGTGAGCCGGGTTATCGTGAACCAGCCCTGTGCAACCCATAACGGCGGCAATTTTGTGAACGGCTTGAATGCCACTAGTACCCTCGGCTGCGGGTCATGGGGAAACAACAGTATTTCTGAAAACTTCTACTACAAGCACCTGCTGAACATTACCCGGGTTGCAAAGGTGATGAAAAACCCGGTTGTCCCGACTGATGAAGAGTTGTGGGAAGAGGTATAAGGAGTAAGTCGAATGAAACTATTGGAGTACAAAGCGCATGAAGTGTTTCATGAGTTCGAAGTTCCCTCGATCAACGGCTTTACTGTCTCCTCTGTGGAGGAACTCGAAAGTGATACCCGCGAGATCGAGTATCCTGTAGTTATAAAAGCGCAGGTACAGACGGGAAACCGAGGAAAGGCCGGGGGTATTCAATTTGCACAGAACAAAGCCGAACTCATCCAGAAGGGCGGAGAAATTCTCTCGATGACCATTAAGGGGCTCGAGGTAAACCGGATATTCATAACCGAGAAGGTGGACATTTCCAAAGAGATGTATCTCAGCTTTACGATGGACCGCAAAACCAAGTTGGGGGTAATGATTTTCAGCCCCGAAGGCGGAGTCGATATTAATGAAATCGCTGAAAAGAATCCCGACAAGGTTGCCAAGGTAATTCTACCGCCGGGAGACGAGATAGAGGATTTTATCCTGCAGTACGTCATTGACAGAACCGGTTTGGATCCGCAGTACGCAGAGGAGTTCAAGAGCATCTGCAGGCATCTGTACCGGATGTATGTGCAGTATGATTGTCTGCTGGCAGAGATCAATCCCCTGGTGGTGACCAAAGCGGGACATCTGAAGGCCCTCGACGGAAAAGTGGACATTGATGACAACTCGCTGTATCGCCACTCGTCGATAGAAGCCTTTCGGGATGAGATTACGGAAAACCAGCTGGTACTGGCAGCCCGGAAATTCGATTTTCTCTATATACCCATCAAAGATACGGGAAATATCGGAGTTATCAGCAACGGTTCGGGAATGATTATGTCCTCCATCGACCTCATCTCAAAAAGAGGGATGGAAGTGACCTGTGCCCTGGACCTCGGCGGCGGTGCGACTGCCGACCGGATCAAGGAGGCCCTCAAGATAGTTGCTTCGAACCCATTGGTCGACACGATTTTTATCAACATCTTCGGGGGGATCACCCGATGCGATGAGATTGCCAACGGAGTTGCACAAAGTATTGAACACATCGATGCCAACCGACTCGTAATCCGGCTGGAGGGAACCAATAAAGAGCAGGGGCTTCAGATTATACGCGATATCGGCGGAAATATTGAGCTGGTGGATGGACTATATGCAGGCGTTGATGCGCTGGCGGAGGGTATGAAGGTATGAGTTTTTTCGTTGACGAGAACACACGTTTAATAGTGCAGGGGATTACCGGCCGTGAGGGAACTTTTCATACGCAACAGATGCAGGAATACGGAACCCAGGTGGTTGCCGGTGTAACCCCCGGCAAGGGCGGCACTGAGGTGCTGGGGGTGCCGGTCTACAACACGGTGCGTGAGGCGATGGAGCGGCACCAGGCTAATGCTTCTGTACTGTTTGTGCCCCCAAAGTTTCTCTACGGTGCGGCGTATGAGGCCATTGTTTCCGGCGTTCCCCTGGTGATGACCATCGCCGAAGGAACCCCCGTACACGATATGCTCAAGCTGCACCACCTGGCCAAAGAGAAAGGCGTCCGGCTGATCGGTCCCAACTCCTTCGGGGTGATTTCACCGGGTAAGGCCAAGGCCGGCTTCATGGCCCACCGGATTTTCTCTGAAGGTCGGGTAGGGGTAATGAGCCGCAGCGCCACCAACTGCTATGAAACGGTGTTTCTTCTGAAGAATGCCGGCATCGGACAGTCGACGGTAGTCGGAGTCGGTGGAGACATGATTCCCGGTTCAACCTTTGTCGACATCCTGCCTTTCTATGAAGAGGACCCGGATACCGATGTGGTGATAATGATTGGAGAGATAGGCGGAAGTGAAGAGGAGCTGGCCGCCGAGTACATCAAAGCCAATGTGAGCAAACCGGTTATTGCCCTTATCGCAGGAAAAAATGCTCCCAAAGATACCAGCATG
>Ga0209947_1000612_pt1 | contig 22305 bp, 20 predicted proteins | sample SalPonR2_B_D2_MG_FD_185706 | JGI IMG/M metagenome (GOLD analysis project Ga0209947, IMG submission 185706) | Salt pond soil microbial communities from South San Francisco under conditions of wetland restoration - Salt Pond MetaG R2_B_D2_MG... ...
TATGCCCCTGGTGGGTGGCGAAGGATTCGAACCCTCGACCCCTTCGGTGTAAACGAAGTGCTCTAACCAGCTGAGCTAGCCACCCAATATTTTAAAACTATTTATTTTTTGCGTGCCTATACCATAGCAAATATAAATTTTTTTTTCAAGAGCCTGACAAACAGACATATAATAGCTTATTTATTTCATTTTAGCAAGAATTATTTTTTATTCAGGTTTAAGAGGGTACAGTTAAAACAGGGAAGAATATATAAAACTTGCTTTATTTGTTTTTATTGTAAGGAATTCGGAGATCCGGTTAGAGACCAGGTGCTTTTTTATCTCAATTATTTGTTTATAAAGAGGAGGCTTATTGAGCCTGAAAGATTTTTAGGATATTGACAGAAATTAAGAAATTTGTTAAATTTAATTGTTGAATAGTTTTGTTCTTTGTTAATTAGCAAAAGTCAAAGGAGGAAAAATGAAAAAAGTTTACCTATGTCTTACTGAACCCGAAAAGATAATGCTTGATTTTATCTACAAAAAAGCCAAACAGGTACAGGTAAAGATTGAGCATAGTGGCTGTTTTTCGAGCTATAAGTTGCCTGAAGCTGAAAAAAGGTTTGCCTTTACCCCCCAAAGTCAGTCAGAGTTGTTTGTTCGTCTTGGTAAAGTTGTTTTTTTTGGTCAGGATGTGCTGGAACCGGAAGATGAAGAGAGGATAGAGGCTTTTATCACGGATTGTCTGGACAAGCTGATTACAGCCGGTCTTTTGAGTGAAAGAAATGGTAAGCCTGAAAAAATTGCTCGCTTTAAGCTCAATTATGAATATTCAGAATTGTTGATCAAGAAGATAAAAGCAAGATCGGTTCAAACGGTTTATTCTGAATTGTATGATTTTATTTCTTGGTCAGAAAAGTGGGATTCAGGAGCAATAAGGAATCTGTCCGAATCGGTTGAGGGTTTTTTTGGCTCAGGGCTGAAAAAATCTTTTAAAGAGGCAGTACGCAAAATGGTAGTTGACCGACTGGGAATTTTTGCACATGTTGAATCTGAAACTAAGGGGTACTGGCTCAGAGTTAAAAAGGAATTTGAGCCTTGTACGCTTTCAGTAAAAGAGGAAGAGTGGATATTGTATCAAAACAAGTTGCAAAAAAACAGGGAGGTTAATATGAAAGACACAAAACACGAAATGATGGAAACCTTGAAAAGCAGAGTGACCTTTTGGCTCAAAAGGGAAAAGGAAGTCCATGAAGAGCTGGTTCGTTTGGATCAGGAAATCAAGAGTTTTTCCGAGTATTTTTCGGAACATCTGAGTCAGGCCAAGCCTTTGCTTTCCCGGGAAGTTTCTGAATACAATGATTTGTTGGAAAGGCGTGATGAACTTGAAAATCAAAGCGATCCGGTGGAGATGATTCAGGCCTATAAGCAGGTGATGGCCGATGTAGAGGCTTATTTGCGGGAGCTTGAAAAAAAACATCAACAGGAAATAAAGCAAAAACAAGTTGATTCACCGGCGGATACGCAAGAAAGCAAGTTGGATGGTTTGCCTAAGGGACTGTCTGAATTGAACAATGAGGAAAAGGTTGTCTGGTGCCTTGGGCGCTGGTTTTCTTATACTAGTTGGGTTTCTTCCAAACAGGTAGGTGAGAGGCTGAGGAGGCTTATGGGAATGCAACAGGTTTGGAATGCTTTTTATGGACTAAAGAGCAAAACTCATTTTTTGAAGTCAAAAATGACTGAAAAAAGTGGGCAGTTTGTGTATCAATTGACCGATGAAGGCAAGGCCAAATATTTGGAATTGGCCAAAAGACTTTAAAAATGACTAATCCTCGTTGTTAACTAACGGCGGGGATTTTTTTTACACAAAAAAGCAGCATATAAACGCTGCTTTTTAAATTAACAATAACTAGGTGATAGGAAACAATAACTTTGATTGATAAATCAATCAAATCGACTAAATAAATAGAAATAGTTTCCTATTTTATTCTCCCTAGAAAGGAGTTGTTTCCATCCACAGCTTCCGCTACGGATGCCTTGTTACGACTTCGCCCCTATTATCGATCCTACCTTCTGCCGTTCTACAACGACATTCGGGCATTACCGACTCTCTTGACGTGACGGGCGGTGTGTACAAGACTCGAGAACGTATTCACCGTAACGTTCTGATTTACGGTTACTAGCGATTCCATCTTCATGAGGTCGAATTGCAGACCTCAATCCGAACTGAGATCAGTTTTGATGGGATTAGCTTCACCTTTCGGCTTCGCGACCCTTTGTACTGACCATTGTATCATGTGTGTAGCCCAAGGCGTAAGAGCCATGCTGATTTGACGTCGTCCCCACCTTCCTCCTCGTTATACGAGGCAGTTTCCTAATAAAGTATAAATTAGGATAAGGGTTGCGCTCGTTTCCGGACTTAACCGTACACCTCACGGCACGAGCTGACGGCAACCATGCAGCACCTGTGATGCACCCTCGAAGGCGGCCCTGATTTCTCAGGGCTTGCAGCATCATGTCAAGCCTTGGTGAGGTTCTTCGCTTATTGTCGAATTAAACCACATGATCCACCGCTTGTGCGAGTCCCCGTCAATTCCTTTGAGTTTTAAGCTTGCGCTCGTACTCCCCAGGCGGTGCACTTAACGCGTTAGCTTTTTGCGGCGACACTGAGAGGGTCGATACTCCCAATGTCTAGTGCACATCGTTTACGGCGTGGACTACGCGGGTATCTAATCCGCTTCGCTCCCCACGCTTTCGTGTATTAGTGTCAGGACTGTCCCAGCTAGCTGCTTTCGCATTGAGTGTTCTTGCCGATATTAACGGATTTGACCCCTACACCGGCAATTCCACTAGCCTCTTCCAGCCTCTAGTCTGATAGTTTCAGTGGCCTCTCTCCAGTTGAGCTGGAGTTTTTAACCATTGACTTATCAAACCACCTGCACACGCTTTACGCCCAATAAATCCGGGTAACGCTCGAGGCACTCGTATTACCGCTGCTGCTGGCACGAGTTTAGCAGCCTCTTATTCCTCAGGTACCGTCATTAGTTCGTCCCTGAGAAAAGTTTTTTACACCCCGAAGGGCTTCTTCAAACACGCAGCGTCGCTCCTTCACACTTTCGTGCATTGAGGAAGATTCTCGACTGCAGCCTCCCGTAGGAGTCTGGGCAGTGTCTCAGTCCCAGTGAGACGGGTCGTGCTCTCACACCCGCTACTCGTCATAGCCTTGGTAAGCCTTTACCTTACCAACAAGCTGATGAGACATAGGCCCCTCTTAAAGCGCCGAAGCTTTACTGATGATAATTAATAAAATCAGCACATCGGGTATTAGCCCAAGTTTCCTCGAGTTATTCCCGTCTTTAAGGTAGGTTACCAATGTGTTACTCTCCCGTTTGCCACTATCATCAAATCCGAAGAAATGATGACCGTACGACTTGCATGCCTTAGACACGCTGCCAGCGTTCACCCTGAGCCAGGATCAAACTCTCAATAAAAATCCATTTAAAGGCACCTGTGGTTAAACCAGCAGGTTTGGACCTTGCCTAAAAAATTTATAAGAGTTTCCTATCACTTAGCTATTGTTAATATGTTTGGGTTTCTCGCATAATTTGTGTGGATTTGAGTTGTAATGTTCTCGTGCTGATAAGTATAGTTTATTTTTAAAAATATGTCAAGAGAATTTCGCACTTGGTGTTTTAAAAGGAAAGGGAGCGTAATTTAGCGTAAAATTAAACAGAAAAAGGATTGAATAACAGTTTTGAATTTTATGAAAAATAAAGTTTAAAATATTTTGGTTTAATCAATTGTTTTCAAGATGCCGGCTGTGTTTTTGACGCCAGCTTTTTATTTTTTCATGATGACCGGAAAGCAGAACGGAAGGAACTCTTAATTCTTTGGTAATAAATTTATTGTTTTTTTTCCTTTTGTAAGAAAAAACTTCCGGCCGAGTATATTGCGGGTATTCTTTATAGCCCGGAGTAGAGTGGGATTCCTCGGCTAAGGATTTTTTTTGTCCCAAAACACCGGGGATTAACCTGGTAACCGAATCAATAATAACTGCGGTGCCCAGTTCGCCTCCGGTTAAAACATAATCACCAATGGAAATTTCTTCATCAACAAATTGTTTTATTCTTTCATCATGACCTTCATATCTCGGGCAAACAAAAATTAAGCGATCGTATTTGGAAAGTTTTTCCGCCTGTTTTTGATCCCAATTTCTTCCTTTGGCTGAAAGTAAGATTGTTTTTGTTTTGGCTTTACTGGTTTTTCTTTTTGGATTTATTTTTTTTAAAGCACGGTAAACCGGTTCAACCATTAAAACCTGACCCGGCCCGCCACCGTAAGGTTTGTCATCAACCGTGCCGTGTTTGTCAACGGCAAAATCTCTTAAATCGTGATTTTTTATTTTTATCAGTTTTTTTTCTTGAGCTAAACGCATCATGCCGTGCTGAAAATAAGAGTCCAGGATTTCGGGAAAAATAGTTAAGATATCAAACTTCATATTTTTGTGAGTTATTTTCTTTAATTATAACCATATTGATTATTTGAGTAAAATTTAAAATAAAGAAAAACCACATAAGCTGTGGTTTTTCTTTTATTGAAATTTCTAAGGTTTTTAGATTTTCAAATCGTCGACTACATCAGTGTCAACATTTTCAGATTCAGATTCTTCTCTCCGATTCTGAGATCTTCGTGAACCTTCAGGTTCATTGATTTTTAGGTTGACACGGGCATTGTTTTTTGCACCGACAATCTTCAAAAGAGTTCTGATTGATTTGGCGGTTTGTCCTTGTTTTCCAATAACATAACCCATATCTTCAGGGTTAATGTCCAAGGTCAAAAGTACGCCTCTTTCATCAATGTCTCTTTTAACTTTGACATCGTCTGGATGTCCGACAATTGCTTTTACAACGAATTCTAAGAATTCTTGGTCAAATTCCTTTGCCATAAATTTCTTTCTGTTATTTATTTAATTAACAAATTAGATTAGATAAATCATTATAGATAATTTATCTTAATCTGCTGATATTGTATCAAAGAAAAATTAATTTGTCAAGGCTATTAGGGTGAAGAATCCTAATTTTCGCTAAAACCCGGTTATTTTTTTTCTTCGTTTTTTTGTTCTTCTTTTTTGTCTTCACCGTCTTTTTCTTTAGGTTCTTCTTTAGTGTCTTTTTTATCCGCTTTAGCTTTTTCTTCTTTGGCTTCTTGTTCAGCTTGTTGCTTGTTTTTTTCTTCCTTTTTCTTTTCCTCCAATTTTTTCTTTCTTTTGTTACTGATTGTGGTGACCGAAACTTTTTTATCTTTAAGTAATCCTTGGCTTACTAAAAGATTATGAACTGTTTTGGAGCATTGAGCTCCTTTGTCAAGCCAGTATTTTACTCTTTCTTCGGACAAATTCACTTCTTTGGTTCTTGGATTTAAAGTTCCCAAATTTTCCAGGAAATTTCCCCAAGGATCTTTTTGTTTATCCAAAACAATAACCCGAAAGTAGGGTTGGCTTTTTTTGCCGGTTCTTGTCAATCTTATTGTTACCATATTTTTTTACTCAATATTATTTTGCTTAAATAAGTCTTGGAGCACTTAGACGGTGATTTGATGATAACTTTTTTTTTTGGTTTAGTCAAGATTTTGTTAATAACTTGTTTGGCAGGATTTTTTTGATGTGCTAGTATTTGGATAAAACTAAGTTTTAAAATAGTATAGAACTTGCTTGGTATTGACAAAAGTTAATTTCTGTGATATAATAATGTTTATAAATAAAATAAAGATCAAGGTTTTTACTAAAATAATATTATCGTCTAAATTTAAGCTAATTGTCTAAATTTAGCCAATAATGCAAAAACCTTTTACCAATATATGAAATTTAATTTAAGAGACAACAGAATTAGTAGGATTTCTGAAAATGGCAAAGTTATTCTGGGCTTGATTCTTTTGGCTTTTTTAGCCAATATGACCGTGCCGAGAACCGTAAAAGCCGAACCTTTGTTGGCTAAACCGGTGAAAAGACAAGAAGCAATTTTGAAAAACTTTAATAATTCGGGAGAAGAAGATTTATTACGAGGAAAGTTTCAAGAATATGATGAATACAAAAAAAACAAATTAACTGATAATGCACTGAAAAGTTTTACTGTTGTGGCTACAGCTTATTCCAGTACGATCGCTCAGACCGATTCCACTCCTTGTATAACCGCCGACGGTTTTAATGTTTGTCGGCATAACAAGGAAGATATCATTGCCGCCAACTTTTTGCCGTTGGGAGCCAAGATAATGATTCCCGATTTGTACGGTGATAAAATCTTTATTGTTCATGATCGTATGAATCCGAGATATAATTATCGGATTGACTTATGGAAAACCGACAGAAACAGAGCCATTACTTTTGGAAAACGATTGGTAAAGATTAAGATTGTTGAATATTAAAATTTTTAACGGGAGATAAGAGAAAAGCCCTGTGTAAGCAGGGTTTTTCTCTTGAATAAGTTTATAATTTTTGCTATCATGGTCATATAATTTGAAAGACTGAAAAGGGTTAAGTTTTTTTAGCAAATAAATCGGCCTGGTCGCCAAGTGGTAAGGCAACGGTTTGCAAAACCGTTATTCACCGGTTCGAATCCGGTCCAGGCCTCCATCAAAAACTTTAGTAAATAAAAAGGCTCAGGCTGGTGGGCTTTTTTTATTTTTAAATACAAAAATAAAAACAAGATTTCTTTTTACCTAAAATCTGTTATAATGAAGAAAACAAAATTATACTCATTAATATGTCTCAGAAAAGAAAAAAATTTATTATAATTGACGGTAATGCTATTTTGCATCGGGCTTTTCACGCCTTGCCTCCGATGACCACCAAGGATGGGCAGATGGTAAATGCGGTTTATGGTTTTTTGACGACTTTTTTTAAAGCCGTCAAAGAATACCGGCCTGAATATTTGGCCGTAACTTTTGATCGTCAAGAAAAAACCTTCAGACACAAACAATTCAAGGAATATAAAGCACAAAGAGAAAAACAGCCGGATGAACTTTATGAGCAGTTGCCGGTGATTAAGGAAATTTTGCAAGCTTTGAATGTAAAGATTTATGAAAAGGCCGGCTATGAAGCCGATGACTTGATCGGCACGCTTTGTCGAGAAAGGCAAGTTGATAATGATAAAATTATTTCCATAATTGTTACCGGAGATATGGACGCCTTACAATTGGTTGACGACAATACTCATGTTTTTGCCATGCGACGAGGTATCAGCGATATTGTGGAGTATGATGAAAAAGGCGTTCAGGAAAAATACAACGGCTTAAAACCTGAACAGTTGATTGATTTCAAAGGATTGAGCGGGGATACTTCGGATAATATTCCCGGTGTTCCGGGTGTGGGTAAAAAAACCGCCATAGGACTTTTAAAACAATTTGGTTCGATGGAAAATTTGTATAGAAAAGTAAAGCCCAGGGAGTACAAGAATATTAAAGTGACCGAAAGAATTTATAAACTTTTGCAAGAAAACAAAAAACAAGCCGAGCAAAGTAAAGCATTGGCCACCATTGTCAGCGATGTAAAAATGGATTTTGATCTGAAAGATTGTGAAGTAAAACAATATGATCGCAATGAGGTGTTTAAAATTTTTCAAGATTTGGAATTTAAAAGTCTTTTGAATAAGTTGCCTGATTTTTCATATTCAAAAAATGTTGAAGATAATCATACGAAAAAAAAAGGCCGGGAAAGTAACGATCATGATTATAAATGTATTGAAGATAAAAAGGAATTTGAAGGTTTTTTGAAAAAATTTAAAGAACAGGAACAGTTTGTTTTTGATACCGAGACCAACGGTTTGAATGTTTTTGAAGCCAAGCTTTTGGGAATAAGTTTTTGTTGGGAAAAGGGAAAGGCTTATTATGTTTTGGCCAAACCGGAGTTTTTAAAAAAATTAAAACCGATTTTTGAAGATAAAAGCGTAAAAAAGATTGGGCATAATTTGAAGTTTGATATAAAAACTTTGCTTTTTCAAGACATTAAAGTTCAAGGCGATCTTTTTGATACCATGGTGGCTTCTTATCTTTTAAATCCCGGAAGCCGAGCACATAAATTGGATGATGTGGTTTTTCGGGAGCTGGGTTATGAGATGACGCCGATTACCGATCTGATCGGAAAAAAAGGGAAAAATCAAACCAGTATGTCTTTAGTTGATAAGGACAAGGTTTCTGATTATGCGGCCGAAGATGCGGATTACACTTGGCGTTTGGTGAAAAAACTAAAAAAAGATTTGCAAAAGGATAAATTGTGGAAACTTTTTCAAGAAATTGAAATGCCTTTGATCCCGGTTTTGGTGGAAATGGAAATGAACGGGATAAAGATTAATGAAAAGCATCTTTCCAAACTGCAAAAAGATTTGGAAAAAAGAATTAAAAACTTAAGTCAAAAAATATATAAGCAAGCCGGTGAGGAATTTAACATAAAATCACCAAAACAATTAAAAGAAATTTTATTCAAAAAATTGAAATTAAGCAAAGAAGGTTTGGGAAAAACCAAAACCGGGGTTTCCACGGCCGCCGGTGAATTGGAAAAACTAAGATCAGAGCATCCGATCATTGAATTGATTGAAGAGTATCGTGAATTAACCAAGCTTCAGTCAACCTATATTGAAGCCTTGCCAAAATTGATACAAAAAAAGACCGGCCGAATTCATACGGAGTTTAATCAGACCGTTACTTCCACCGGGCGTTTGTCTTCTTCCAATCCCAACTTGCAAAATATTCCGATCAGAACCGAACTGGGCAGAGAGATTCGTCGTTGTTTTGTGGCTGATCGCGGAAACAGAATAGTTGCTGCCGATTATTCCCAGGTGGAATTGCGGGTGATTGCTTGCTTGGCTGACGATAAAAATATGATTAAGGTTTTTCAAAATGATCAGGATATTCATAAAGTAACCGCGGCCAAGATTTATGAAGTACCTTTGGAAAAGGTGACCAAGGAAATGCGTTATTCGGCCAAAGAAGTTAATTTTGGCGTGCTCTACGGTATGGGGCCTTGGGGCTTGGCTTCCAGAAAAAAAATTTCCAGAAAAAAAGCCAAGGAATTCATTGATAAGTATTTTGTTAATTTTAGAAAAGTAAAAGATTACATTGAAGAGATGAAGGATTTTGCGGAGGAAAAAGGTTATGTGGAAACTATATTTGGCAGAAGAAGATATTTACCGGAAATTAATTCAGGTGTCTATCAGGTTAGAGCTTCGGCTGAAAGAATGGCCATAAATCATCCGATTCAGGGGACGGCCGCCGACTTGATGAAGATAGCTATGATAGAAGTTCAGCAAGCAATTGATGAGTTGAATAAAAATTCCAAAAGCCCGATAAAAATGCTTCTTCAAGTGCATGATGAACTGGTTATTGAAACTCCCAAAGAAATGGTTGATCAAGTGGCCAAAATCGTGGATGAAAAAATGGAAAAAATTCATGATTTATGTGTGCCGATTAAAGCAAAAACCGAGGTTGGCATGAATTGGCAGGACATGGAAGAGGTTTGTTAAAATTTTATATGGGAAAAATCCATTAAGCTGAATGGATTTTTTATTTGAGAATTTTTAAAAAAATGCTAAGATTAAATATATGACAAAAAGCAAAAATCAAGTTTTTTTATGGTTTGGCGAAAACGATTTTGAGATTTTTCAGACTAAGCAAAAATGGTTGGAGGTTTTTGAAAAAAAATACTCCGGCTTAAGTATATATTCTTTTGATTTCAAAGATCCCGGTTCAAAAAAAGACTTGGCGGTTGATTTAAAAAACGCCTTGCAGGTTAATTCTCTTTTTAGTGTGAACAAATTGATTATATTGAAAAATTTTTTGGATCCCAAAAAAAAGTTAAGTCAAGAAATAAAAGAACTTTTATTACATTCCTTGGAAAATATTAAACCGGGTTTTTTTGTTATTTTTTATCAAGATCAAAATCCGGATAAAAGAGCGGCCATTTATAAAAAAATCAAAGGTTTGGAAAAAAATAAAAAGGCTCAAGTCAAGGAATTTAAAAAAATTAAAAATTGGGAATTGAGCAAATGGATAAAAAAGACAGCTAAAAAAGAAAAAGCCGAATTAACTGATAAGGCCGTTGAATATTTATCCGCTTTTTTGGGTAATGATCTGTGGCAATTGGATAGGGAAATAAAAAAATTGGCCAATTATCGCCAGCAAGGAAAGATTACGGAAAAGGATATAAATCTTTTGGTAAAAGGAAAATATAATGATGATATTTTTCAACTTACCGACGCCATTAGCGCCAGGGATAAAAAAAAGGTTTTACAATTGATTAAAGACCAGCTCAACAGCGGAGCCGGAGAAATGTATTTGCAAGCTATGCTGGTTCGGCAGTTTAGGATATTTTGGCAAATTTTGGAATTAAAAAAGTCCGGAATTGATCAACCGGATCAAATGGCTGTCCGGCTGGGACTTCATCCTTTTGTGGTAAAGAAAAGCCGGCAATATGTGAATAATTTTGACTTGCCGAAAATAAAGAAAATTTATCATCAGCTTCAAGCTTTGGAAATAAACATGAAAACCGGTAATGTTGATTTTGAATTGCTCTTGGCCGTTTTGGTTGCCGATTTATAATTGTTAAGCTATCGGTTTGGCTCGGTTTTTCGGTTTTTGGGAAAAATCAAAAAAATGTTTAAGTTTTTCAAAAAAAGGCAATTCTTTGAGCGGTTCAATAACAAAGCTTCTTTCAAAGGCGCGAGGATGCGGAATCTGCAAACGTGAACTGTTATGTTTTTTTTCATCAATGAAAATTATATCTATGTCAATGTTGCGTGAGCCTTTGTTGATTTTTTTTACGCGGCCCATTTTTTTTTCAATACTCTGACAAATGTTTAAAATTTCCTCAGGCTCTTTTTTGGGAGTTTTAAATTGCAAAACTTGATTGAAGAAATTTGGTTGAGCCATGTAATCAACGGCTTTGGAATAATAAATTTGACTTTCCGCAGTTAAACAAAAATGTTTTTTTAGTAATTTTTTTGCCCGGATAAGATTTTCTTTTTTATCTCCGATATTTGAACCCGTGGCTAAAATTAAGGCCATATGTTTTTATTCAATTCCAATAAATAAAACTAAACAAAAAAACAACAGGGAAACTGTTGTTTTTATAAATTTATTTTTTTCTTTTGGCCAGAGCTTTTAGTAAGCTTGATTTTTTTCTGGCTCCGGTGTTTTTTTTAATAATACCTTTTTGCATGGCTTTGTCGATTTTTTTAACGACCTGATCTACCATCTTTTGAGCCTGTTTTTCTCCGGAATCAATGGCTTTTTGCGTCTTTTTCATCAAGGTTTTTATTTCACTGGTAACCGCTTTGTTGATCTTGCTTTTTTTAGCGGCTTTTCTCAGGGCCTTTTTGGCTTGACTGGTTTGCGGCATATTTTAAATTAAATGCGTTTTGCCGACTGTATGGCAGTCATATAATCGGCCGGTCAGCACTGTTTTATTAAATTAAATCTTCAATGTAGGAATATAATAAAGTATAAACAGCAAAAAGTCAAGTCAAAAATTATTAAAGCTTTATTCAAATTCGGGGCGGTTTAATTTTTCAGGTTGAATTTTGGAGTCTGTTCCGCTTATTTTGGTGACATCCTTGTCTATTTTCTTTAATTCATGATAAGCGGTATTGTAAGCGTTTACGCTGGTGGAAATATTTTTGCCCAATCTTTTCATATAGTCGTCAAAAGCTAGCAAATGTTTGCCCAGCATTTCTACATTTTTACGAATTGCTTGGGTTTGCTCTTCAATCTGCAGATAGCGCAGTCCTTGGATTACGGTTTGCAGATAGGCATAAAAACTGGTCGGAGAGACAATAATCACTTTTTTGTCTTTGAAAGCGTATTCAATCAAATCCCTGGTATTGACTTTAATGGTGCCCACTTGATTGACCAATAAATCATAATAAATACCTTCGCTGGGAATAAACATAAAAGCAAAATCAGTGGTGCCTTCACTCGGTCTGATGTATTTGGAGGTTTCATCAATGCGTTTTTTAAGGTCGGCCTTGAATTGTTTTTCCATTTGTTCGTGGCGTCCTTGGTCTTTTTCCTCCAAAATCTTATTATAATTTTCCAAAGAAAACTTGGAATCAATGGGAATCACCTTGTCTTTGACAAAAACTACGGCGTCCACGATTTCTCCGTCCTTAAATTTATACTGCATTTGATATTGATTGGGCGCAAAAACATTTTTTAAAAGCGTATCCAAAAAATATTCGCCTAAAATACCGCGTTGTTTGGGGTTTTTTAAAATATTTTCCAGGCTTTGCAATTGTTCGGCAAAACCAACCACTTGTTTGTTGGTATCGTCCAGTTTGGTTAATCTTTCCGTGACATCGCGGACTATTTTGGAGGTTTCGGAAAATTGACTTTGTATTTGTTTATGCAGATTACCTTGTTGATCGCTCATTGAACTGCGAATTTCTTTTAGTTGTTCTTGCAAAAGATTGATGGTTTGATTTTCCTTGACCGCTTTGTCCGACCGTTGTTTGGAGATAAAGTAGGCCAATACGGCAAAGCCGATAATTATAATTATTAATTCCAGGTATTGCATAGGTCTTTATTAATTTTTATCTATTATATTTTAGCACAGTTAAATAAAATGGGAAATTATTGATTCTTGGTTTAGCCAATTTATGATATTATAAGTATAGTCATTAACAACCTGGATTTTTAATCTTTACTAAAAAAAATATGAAAAACAAATACGCAGAGTTTAGAGAAAAAACACAAGACAAAAAATTACTGGCGGCCGCAGATTGCGTGGTGCTAAAATTGGTTGACAACAGAATTAAAGTTCTTTTGGTCAAAAGAAAAAAGGAGCCTAAAAAAGGCGGTTGGGCTTTGCCCGGAGGCTTTTTGGAAAAAAATGAAGACTTGGAAGGTTGTGCCAAGCGAGAGCTTTGGGAAGAAACCGGTTTGAAAAAAGCGAATTATAATTATTTTGGTCTAGTGGGGGTTTTTAGTTCACCGCGTCGTGATCCGCGAGCCAGAGTAATCAGTAGTGCTTATTTGGTTTTATTGGGCAAAGAAAAAAAGCAGAAACTAAAAGCCGGTACAGACGCCACAGAAGCTAAATGGTTTTCTTGGGATAATTTGCCGGAACTTAGTTTTGGTTCGGCTCACAAGCGTATTTTAAAAGTAGCCAAAATTAAATTGATTGAAAAGATTCAAACTACCAATTTGATTTTTGCTTTTTTGTCCGAGGAATTTACCCTTGGCTGTTTGCAAAAAACATACCAAATTGTTGGAGCGGGAGCGGTTAATCAGGCTGATTTTAAAAAAAGTATTTTGTTCAAAAAAATGATAAAACCGGGAAAAGGTTTAAAATATCAAGCTAGAGATTCATATAAAATAAAAAACAATAAATTGAAAATGGTTTGTAAAATCGTTTAATTTTAAAAATAAAAAATTAATCTATGTTCAATCCTGAAAAAGATCGGCAGGAGCCGTGGGAAAAATTAATAAGGGAAATTAAAACAGAATATGATTCAAAAAATTGGCCGGAGGTGGCGGTCAGGATCAGCTGGTTTACACAAATGCGTGCCAAAATAAATAATCGGGAAAATGGTCAAGAGATGTTTAATGAAATGCAAGGAAGGGAAAAGCAATTTGAAGAATTAAAGAAAAAATATGGGCAATTCAGCGATCAACAGTTGGAAAAAGTTATTGATTCTTTAAAAAAAGCTTAGAGCAAACTTTTTGTTTGATTTGACAAGTTTGGTCTGTTTTTGTAAGATTTAATGAAAATTTTGGGTTCGTTGAAAAAAAATAAGGAGGGGAAAAATGAACGAAAAACAAGATTCAGAAATGACCAAAGAAGAAGCCTATGCGATTATGTATTTGGGCAAGTCTAGTGTAGAAGTTTTAGAGCAAGTCGAGAGATACAATCTTAATATAGCTTCTTGCAAAAAAATGCCCATGGAGGGTACAATGGTGATGGCAGCGATGTCTTTTTACGAAGACGAAATTAGGGTTTCGATACCCGGTGCTTTTTCCAATGGCCTTTGGCGATCCGGAGAAAACGAGAAGCTTTTTACTTATTTTTTATCTGCCTTAGATGAATTGAAAGAAGTCGTCAAGGAGATAAAGATAGCGGGCCTTTCGGAGAGGATTAACCAGATTGTTTCTTCTCTTACTTTACAGGGAGAGTCAAGTGATTTGCTTTTAGAATTATCGGATATTTCCAAAGAGCTTGGTCAATTGGAGACTGAGAAAAAAATGAAAAAAAACAAGGAGGATAATCATGAGTAAAGAAAAACTTGATTCTTTTGAAAAAAGACAAGACAGGATTGAGTACCTTTTTGATAAGGCATGGAAGCTGATTGATAGTAACCAAACGAATGGTTTGCAGCTGTCTTATATCCTTGAAGAGTGGTTTAATTTGGACCGGAAAAATTGGGAGGATCGACCGGAGGATATAAAGTTTCACCATCTCCTTGCCCTTTTCAATGCCGACTCAAGGTATGAGGAGCAGAGAAGCGGGCAAATTCTTATCTTGATGGATGACGAAGGTGGTGACATCCTTCTTGGTGTTCCCGGAATGGGTAGGAACGTGAATGAAGAATCCGGAAAATGGCGAGTCAGGTCATGGCCGGATCTTTCTAACTTTTTGCACTCGGCGAAACAAAAGCTTAGGCAAAAAACTCGGATGATTGACAAATCTCGTCGGCTTCGTGAGTTGAGAAAGCAGCGAGAGGCGATGCTTAAAGAGTTGGGAGAAAAGGGTCAACGCTTGGATGAGATAAGCAGAGAACTTGCTGAATTTGACCAAAAGGTTAAAGGCGAAGAACCGGAAAGAGAAGACCCGGATCTTGAGCAATTGAAAGACGAACGCTGGGTAAACGAGCCAAAGCCGGAAAAAAAGAGCTAAAGAGGAGAGAAGTTGATCTCCTTGGCAGAAAATTCGGGTAAAGTTCAAGCTCAACCGTTGCATTCGGCGGTTGAGCTTTTTTATCTTTTTTATATTGACTGCTTGGCGATTGTTTGTTATAATGTGGTTTGTGATGACAGTATTGGTTATGTTTAACTGTGCGTTTGTGATAGGTGCGATGCTTGCCGTGAACCGGAGCAAAGCGACTGGTTCATGGGTGGAATTTGGTAATAAAACGGAAAAGCACCTTTTGAATTATTAATTGCGCACTTATCATGGGCGGGTGCTTGCCGTGAACCGGAGCAAAGCGACTGGTTCATGGGTGGAATTTGGTAATAAAACGGAAAAGCACCTTTTGAATTATTAATTGCGCACTTATCATGGGCGGGTGGTGGAATTTGGTAGACACGCTTGGTTTAGGCCCAAGTGGCTTCGGCCGTGAAGGTTCAAGTCCTTTCCCGCCCACCATAAGTTCGTAATTTTTTTTACCTTAATTTGGTTAAAAAAATGCTTAATTGTTTTATCAACACAGATCGCTTGACAAATTTTTAAATTGCTTTATAATAGTTATCACATTAGAAATAGAACACATTTAAAATTTCCCACAAAAGTGTTTCGACTTGATTTTCTCTTGGGATGGACGGAAAATCAAGTCGGAATATTTTTAATTTTAAAAAGAATATTCAGTTCATTAACAATTGATTGTTATCAAGTCCAAAAATAATTATAATATTGCAAATTTCGTCAACAAAAAATAAGCAAACAAACAATAATATTGATATTATTGTGGTTATACGCTCAAGGGCGTATGGTGGATGCCTAGACACTAAAGGACGATGAAGGACGTAGCAGCCTGCGATAAGCTTCGGGGAGGTGGCAAGCAACCTTTGATCCGTAGATTTCCGAATGGGGGAACCCAATCAAGAGAACCTTGATTATCGCTATTTGAATACATAGAATAGTGGAAGAAGACCCGGGGAAGTGAAACATCTCAGTACCCGGAGGAAAGGAAAATAATAATGATTCCCTTAGTAGCGGCGAGCGAAAGGGGATCAGCCCAAACCTATTAAACCTTGCTGTTTTGTGATTTTTCCGCTTCGGCGGAGATTGAATTGACAGCTCAAGGCGGTCGGGCCATATGTTTAGTAGGTGTTGTGAGATAACCTGTGTGTGAACTGACCATAGCAAGCGGATTTGAACAATTTTTAGTTAAAAGAGCTGGAAAGCTCTGCCATAGAAGGTGATAGCCCTGTAAGCGAAAGAAATTGTTCTGCCGTAGGTTATTCTCGAGTACTACAGGTCTCGTGAAACCCTGTAGGAATCTGCCGGGACTATCCGGCAAGGCTAAATACCTTTAGTGATCGATAGTGAACTAGTACCGTGAGGGAAAGGTGAAAAGCACCCCGGTTAGGGGGATGAAATAGTATCTGAAACCATATGCTTACAACGAGTCAGAGCTCTGCTTCGGCAGGGTGATGGCGTTCCTGTTGCAGAATGAGCCAATGAGTTTGTGTATGTTGCAAGTTTAAGTCCGTGAAGGACGAAGGCACAGTGAAAGCAAGGGTTAACTGCCCGTTAGCAGCATGTACAAGACCCGAAACCGAGTGATCTAGCCGTGGCCAGGGTGAAGCTTCGCGAAGGCGGAGTGGAGGCCCGAACCCACTCATCGTTCAACATGAGGGGATGAGCTGCGGTTAGCGGAGAAATTCCAATCGAACTCGGTAATAGCTGGTATTCTCCGAAACAGTTTTAGGACTGGCCTCCGGTGTTCCTCTTGGGGGTAGAGCACTGGTTGGGGGCGGATGGGAAACCTACTGTCTCCAAACAAACTCCGAATACCAAGAGTCAAAAACCGGGGAGTTAGACTATGGGGGCTAAGCTCCATCAGTCGAAAGGGAAACAGCCCAGATCGCAATCTAAGGTCCCTAAATCTTTCCGTTTAATCGGAATCCGCCTTTTGGCGGAAGGTTAAGTGTAAAAGGTGGTGAGATGACTTATACAACTAGGAGGTTGGCTTAGAAGCAGCCATCCTTTAAAGAAAGCGTAACAGCTCACTGGTCAAGTTGTCTTGCGCTAAAAATTTAACGGGGCTTAAACCTAGTACCGAAGATGCGAACCTTTACTTTTTGTAAAGGTGGTAGGAGAACGTTCCATGGGCGCTGAAGTCGTACTCGCGAGAGACGGTGGAGCGCATGGAAGCGAGAATGTTGGCATGAGTAGCAAAAATTTTGGTGAGAAACCAAAACACCGTAAGTCTAAGGTTTCCTGGGCAATGTTTGTCACCCCAGGGTTAGTCGGACCTAAGGCGAGGCCGAAAGGCGTAGTCGAAGGACGAGCAGGTCAATATTCCTGCACTACTATTAATTTCCGATGGGAGGACGCGGTTTATGATATTAAGCGAGATTTGGTTATGCTCGTTGATGGCCGAATCGACGGTTCCAGGCAAATCCGGAACCATATGTCGAAAAAGTCGTCAAAAGATTCAACTTCGGTTGAATCGATTTAATTGATTAAATCGCCAAGAAAAGTCTCTAGGGTTAAGTTAATAGTATCCGTACCGCAAACCAACACAGGTAGACAAGGCGAGTAGCCTAAGGTGGACGAGATAACCCTTGTTAAGGAACTCGGCAAAACAGCTGGCCGTAACTTCGGGAGAAGGCCTCCCGCCGTAAGGCGGGCGCAGTTAAAGATTCCACGCGACTGTTTACCAAAAACACAGGTCCCTGCTAAATCGCAAGATGATGTATAGGGGCTGACGCCTGGCCAGTGTCCGAACGTTAAGGTGAGGGGTGCAAGCCCTGATCTGAAGCGCGGATGAACGCCGGCCGTAACTATAACGGTCCTAAGGTAGCGAAATTCCTTGTCGGGTAAGTTCCGACCTGCACGAATGGCGTAACGATGTGGAAACTGTCTCAACAAGGGACTCGGCGAAATTGCAAGATGAGTAAAGATGCTCATTACCCGCAGCCGGACGAAAAGACCCCGTGAAGCTTTACTACAGCTTAATATTGGGTTAGGAATATACATGTTCAGTATAGGTGGGAGCCTTCGGGCACCAGTGAGATACCACCCTTGTATATTTTTAATTCTAATCCTATCCCGTTATCCGGGAGGGAGACAGTATTTGGTGGGTAGTTTAACTGGGGCGGTTGCCTCCCAAAATGTAACGGAGGCGTTTAAAGGTTGGCTTGGCCCGGATGGAAACCGGGCTGAAAGTGTAAACGCATAAGCCAGCTTTACTGCAATTCCTACAAGAAGAGCAGTTGCGAAAGCAGAAGTTAGTGATCCGACCGTGCGATATAGGACGGCGGAAGCTCAACGGATAAAAGTTACTCCGGGGATAACAGGCTAGTCTCCTCCAAGAGTTCACATCGACGAGGAGGTTCGGCACCTCGATGTCGGCTCGTCTCATCCTGGGGCTGGAGAAGGTCCCAAGGGTTTGGCTGTTCGCCAATTAAAGAGGCACGCGAGCTGGGTTCAGAACGTCGTGAGACAGTTCGGTCTCCTATCCGCTGTGGGCGCTCGATAACTGAGAAGGCCCTTCCCTAGTACGAGAGGACCGGGAAGGACGAACCTCTAGTGTACCAGTTGTTCCACCAGGGGCATTGCTGGATAGCTATGTTTGGTTTGGATAAACGCTGAAAGCATCTAAGTGTGAAGCCGTCTTCAAGATTAGTTATCGTTATTAGGATCCTCGAAGACTACGAGGTTGATAGGCAGCAGGTGTAAGCGCAGTAATGTGTTTAGCCGAGCTGTACTAATAATCCGAAGTATAGCCACGATAATGTCAATATTGTATTTTTTGGATATAAGAAAAAGAGATAGAGTCCTGGTGACTTTTGCGCAGGGGCCACACCTGTTTCCATCCCGAACACAGAAGTTAAGCCCTGCAGCGCCGATGATACTACTCAGTGGGAAAGTAGGTCGTCGCCAGGATTCTATCTCTTTTTTAATTTTAAATTATTTTGTTTGAGTATTTAAAAGTGATAAAATGAAAGTATAAGATTTAACTTAAAATTATAGAAAATGAATTATTTTTATTATTTTATTTTGTTGCTTTTGGTCGTGATAATTTTAATATTGTCCATTAAATCTTTTTCTTCACTAATTGGCTTAATCAGAGCAGGAGGTGTGCCGTATGTTCCTTTGAGTAAAGAGAAATTGAAGTTTTTGCAAAAAAAATTAAAATTGAATTCACAAACAAAATTAGTTGATTTAGGTTGTGGCGATGGTCGGGTCCTTCGTTTGTTTGAAAATCAAGGAATAAAAAATTTAACCGGTTATGAAGTCAATTTTTGGGCTTTTTTGTTGGGAAAAATAAAAAACAAAAAAAATTCAAAAATAAAATTACTTTACAAAAATTTCAAAAAAGTGAACTTGTCTGATTACGATACGGTTTTTTGTTATCTTTTGCCTGAATATTTGCAAAAATTGAAAAGTAAATTTGAACAAGAATTAGAGCCAGGCACAAAGTTAATATCTTATGATTTTGAAATAGAAAATTGGCGAAAGCCAATAAAGGTTTATTGTTCTGAAAATGGACAAGGAAGAATTTTTATTTATAAAATTTAATTGTTTTAAACTGATTTTTTATGAGTGAAAAGCAAAAAATTATAATATTGGCGGCCGGTAAAGGCAGCCGCATGAATTCCGAAGAGCCGAAAGTTTTGGCTAAAGTCTTGGCTCGTCCCATGATTGATTGGGTTATGACAGAAGTGGAAAAAGTAAAAGATCTTGAAAAACCTGTGGTGGTGGTTGGCTATCAAGGAGAAAGGGTTAGAAAATTTTTAAACGACCGAGTCGAGTATGTTCGGCAAGAGAGACAATTGGGTACCGGCCATGCGGTGGCTTCGGCAAAGCCAAAATTGGAAAATTTCCAAGGGGCGATCTTGGTTTTATACGGTGATCATCCTTTAGTTTCTCAAAAAAACATAAAGCGTATTTTTGAAAAACATTTTCAAGAAAAATCTTGTTTAACCATGATGACTACCAAGATTTCGGATTTTTTAGATTGGCGTAAAGGGTTTTCCGGCTTTGGTAGAATTATTCGTGATCAAAACAGTAATATACAAGCGGTTCGTGAATTTAAAGATTGTTCCGAGACGGAAAAAAAGATCAAGGAATTAAATCCCGGATATTGCTGCTTTGATTCCGAATGGTTATGGCAAAATATTTCAAAATTGCAAAATCAAAATAATCAGCAAGAATATTATTTAACCGATTTAATTGAAATGGCCGTGAAACAAGGACATAAAATTCAATCAATACAAATTCCGCCGATTGAATGTTTGGGAGTGAATACCAAGGAACAGTTGGAGTTGGTGGAGAGGTTATTAAATAGCTGATAAAAAAATTAGGTATTGACAACAAGAGTTTTTAGGGGTAACATATAGTTGCTCATTAACAAAAACATAGGAGGTCTAATATGAGCAGAGAAAGAAGAACAGATTCATGGACAGATCAAGAAGGTGTAGAACATACAGAAACTATTGATGAGTATGGTTGTAAAACTAAAAAAGAATCTTGGAGAGATGAAGATGGGCATATTCTATCAAGAGAATACTATGTTGATGCTGATGATGATTCATACGGCGATATTCCTCGAGAAGTAGTTGATAATAATGATGATGATGTGAGTTTTGGGTATGCTATAAAGAATTTTTTTAGTTTTTTATTTTCTGTGGGGATTATAGTGGGGGGAACTATTTTGCTTTTCTCGGTATTGGATAATGCTAAAAACAGGACTAAGCCCTCTTACAATAAAAATATAACTACTGTTCCGGCTAAAAATCCAATACACTTTCTTACCCAAAATGCAAAGAACGAAAAGAGCAGAAGAGTGAAAAAGAGTAAAAGAGGGCATAATTTATCCAAGAAAAAGAAAGTCAAGAAAACAAAAAAAATTCCTCTTGATAAAAGTAGAATTGTTCCTTATTCAGGAACTGAATTACTAGAGAGAATGAAAGATGCAAATAATGATAACCCTGTGAGTTGTTTAAAAAGGCTAAATCGACAAGATGTTGATTTAGTTAAGGGAGGATATTATGAGGTTTTTCTAAACTATATTGTGGATGGGTGTGAGCCTGGCTATTTGGGAAGTCATTCCGCAAATTTTCGGTGTGTAATATATAAATATCGCAAAAATGGAAAGATTAGAAAACTTTTTAAAAATTCTGGAACATGTAGCTTTATCAATGAAAAAACATTATTTGTAAGGGATTTGTATTTCAATGGTTCGGATGGGGGATCAAGAAAATATAATGGGGAGTTAAGAAAATATAGACTGGCGCATGATCAATTCCAATTGATAGGTCGTAGAAAAGTAAAGGGTGTTAAATTTACAATAAAAGCGGAAGATGTGAGATGGTAGGAGGGGCTATGAGTTGTAAAAAACCAGAAGTCTTGCAGGAGATGAAAAAAAATGTTTGTTTGTTTTTTAGAAATCCGTCTTTTATTTTGTTTTTACTTTGTCTTTCATCTTTGTTGATTGTATTCGCGGTAGTTTGTGTGTATGTTTTTTTAGTATTTCTGTATTGTCTTTTAATGCAATCGATAAAAAGTTAATCATTTTTCAAAAACGGTCACATTGGCCGTTTTTTTCTTTTATGATAATATGGGAATATATGAAAATAATCGCCGACCTACATATCCATTCAAAATATGCCCGTGCGGTTTCGCCAAAGATGCAAATTCCGGACATATATTTTTGGTCTGCGAGAAAAGGAATAAATTTGATTTCCACCGGTGATTTTACTCATCCGCAATATCTAAAACATTTAAAAGAAAATTTGCAAGAAAATGATTCTGGGTTTTTGCAGTATAAAAATAGTAAACCAGGAGACAGAAAGGTTAAATTTGTTTTAGGCACGGAGATTGCCTGCATTTACAAAGACAAAGAAAAGGTTAGACGATTGCATCTTTGTGTTTTGGTGCCGGATTTTGTTTCCGTGGAAAAAATAATTTCAGCTTTGGAAAAAAGAAAATGCAATTTAAAATCTGACGGCCGTCCAATAATCGGCATGAGCGCTAAAGAATTAACTGATATTTGTTTACAAGCTAATGAGAAAGCTTTAATTATTCCGGCTCATATTTGGACGCCTTGGTTTGGTCTTTTGGGATCTAAGTCCGGATATGATTCTTTAACGGATTGTTTTGAAGAATACAGTAAAAATATCTACGCAGTGGAAACCGGATTGAGTTCTGATCCGCCTATGAATTGGAGACTCTCAGCTTTGGATGATCTGACTTTGGTTTCCAGCTCCGACGCTCATAGCCCGCGCAACATTGGGCGAGAAGCCAATGTTTTTAAAATGCAAAAATTTACCTATGGCGAGATGTATGATATTTTAAAAAACAAAGATCAAGAAAAGTTTTTATATACGGTTGAATTTTATCCGCAGGAAGGACGGTATCATTATGACGGACATCGTAAATGTGATTTTGTTTGT
>Ga0209947_1000613_pt1 | contig 22303 bp, 19 predicted proteins | sample SalPonR2_B_D2_MG_FD_185706 | JGI IMG/M metagenome (GOLD analysis project Ga0209947, IMG submission 185706) | Salt pond soil microbial communities from South San Francisco under conditions of wetland restoration - Salt Pond MetaG R2_B_D2_MG... ...
GCCGCCGGGGTTGAGCACGAAGGAGCCACCGTCGAACACCTGGTCGTCCTGCCCGCCCACCATGTTGACATATGCGAGCGGCAGCCCGGTCTCGACCACCCGTGCCACCATGTGGTTCTGCCGCAGTGCCATCTTCTCGCGGTAATGCGGCGAGCCGTTAGGCACCAGCAGCATCTCGGCCCCCGTCTCGGCCAGGGTCTCGGCCACGTCCGGGTGCCAGCCATCCTCGCAGACGGGTGAGCCGATGCGTACCCCGCCCACCGCGTACGGGCCCGCCACCTGACCGCTCTCGAACAGGCGTTTTTCGTCGAACACGGTCTCGTTGGGCAGGTGATGCTTGAGCACCCGCGCCGTGACCTGCCCGCCCTGCAACACGTAATAGGCATTGCAGAGCCCGACGCCCTCCAGCGCGGGCCCCCCGATGGCCAGGGCCGGTCCCTCGGCGCAGTCGCGCGCCAGCGCCTCGACGGCGGCGATCGCGGCCTGATGAAAGACCGGCTTCATCACAAGGTCCTGCATGTTGTAGCCGGTGATGAACATCTCGGGCAGTGCCACCAGATCGGTGCCCGCCGCGCGCCCCTCGTCCCAGGCCGCGCGTGCCAGCGCCGCGTTTCCCGCCAGATCGCCCACCGTCGGGTTGAGCTGTGCCAGTGTCAGGCGAAACCTCTGGGCCATGCGCGTCCCCTCGCAACTGTTGACCTCGATCTAGCAGATCGCGGCGCGAGGAAAAGCCGATTTGCCCGAATCCCGTTGTCACGCGCCACCGGCTCCTCTAGATTTGCAGCGCCTGCCGCCATTTCTGGCGGGCGAGAGGCATCGGGGCAGAGATGACACGCAATCTGACGCGAACGACGATCCTGACCGCCGCGCTGGTCGCGGGCCAAGCGGGGCTTGCGCAGGACGGCGAGGTTCGGACCAAGCAATATGACGACGGCGGCATCTACGAGGGCACGTTCAAGGACGGGCTCCAGCACGGCACCGGCACCTATACTCTGCCCAATGGCTATGAATATACCGGCGAATGGGCCGAGGGCGAGATCCGTGGTGAGGGCGTCGCGCGCTTTCCAAACGGCTCGGTCTACGAGGGCGAGTTCGCGCGCGGCAAGCCGCACGGCCTGGGCAAGATCGTGTTCGCCGATGGCGGCACTTACGAGGGCGAATGGGCCGAGGGTGCGATCACCGGCGAGGGCGTCGCGGTCTATGCCAACGGTGTGCGTTACGAGGGCGGCTTTCTCGACGCCATGCACCATGGCACCGGTCGCATGGAAAGCCCCAACGGCTACCGCTACGAGGGCGACTGGGTGCGCGGCGTAAAGGAGGGCAGCGCCACCATCACCTATCCCGACAGTGCGCTCTACGAGGGCGAGGTGACGCGCGGCGCGCGTGAGGGCGAGGGCAAGCTCACCATGCCCGACGGGCTGATCTACGAAGGAACGTGGAAAGACGGCCAGATCGACGGCACAGGCAAGCTCATCCAGCCCAACGGCGATGTCTACGAGGGCGATCTCGTGGCCGGACAGCGCGAGGGCCAGGGCCGCGTGACCTATGCCAACGGCGATGTCTACGAGGGCGCGTTCAGCGACGATCTGCGCCACGGACAGGGCGTGTTCACCGGCACCGACGGCTACCGTTACGAGGGCGAGTGGCAGAACGGCAAGATTTCCGGCGAGGGCCGCGTGACCTATCCCGACGGCTCGGTCTACGAGGGTCAGTTCCGCGACGATCTCGCCAACGGGCAGGGCACGATCACCTATCCCGACGGCTCGACCTACGAGGGCGACTGGGTCGGAGGTGTGATCGAGGGCACGGGCCGCGCCACCTATTCCAGCGGGCTTGTCTACGAGGGCGAGTTTGTCAACGCGCGCAACCACGGCCACGGCGTGATGACGTATCCTGACGGCTATCGCTACGAAGGCGAGTGGCAGGACGGTCAGCGCCACGGGCAGGGCACCGCCACCTATCCCGACGGAACCGTCTACGAGGGCCAGTTTGTCGATGGCCAGCGCCACGGGCAGGGCAAGATCATCATCCCCGACAATCCCGATACGCCCGGGAACGATCGTTTCGCCTATGAGGGCGAATGGCGCGAGGGGGAGATATCGGGACGCGGCGTGGCGACCTATGCCAATGGCGACGTCTACGAGGGCATGTTCCTCTCCGGCAAACGGCAGGGTGAGGGCACGATGCGTTATGCCGGCGGAGAGGAGGCGAGTGGCACGTGGGAGGACGGCGTACTTGCCGACAACATCACCCGCTCGGAATGATCAGATCGTCTCGCCCGCGTCGAGCCGCGCCAGAATCACCGCCGCACCGGCGCGCACGGCCTCGCGCCGGTGCGCATCCATCCTCTCCCATGTCCGGTAGACGGGACCCATCCGCGGGTTGCGCCCGAAGCGGTCGCGGTGGCGCATCAGGAAATCCCAGTAAAGCAGGTTGAACGGGCAGGCCGTGTCGCCAGTCTTGTCCTTGACCGAATAGGCGCAGGACGCACAGTAATCCGACATCTTCGCGATGTAATTGCCTGACGACACGTAAGGTTTGGACGCCACGATACCGTCGTCGGCGAACTGGCTCATGCCGATCACGTTGGGTGCCTCGACCCACTCGAACGCATCGGCATAGACAGCGAGGTACCATTCGTGAATCTGCGCCGGGTCAATACCCGCGAGCAGCGCGAAATTGCCGGTCACCATTAGCCTCTGGATGTGGTGGGCATAGGCGTCTTCCTTTGTCTGCTCGACGGCGCGCGCGACGCAGTTCATGTGGGTGGGTGCGCCCCAGTACATCGCCGGGAGCGCCCGGTCATGCCTCAGCGCATTGCGCCGCAGATAGCCTGGTCCCTCGCGGAAATAGAGCCCGCGCATGTATTCGCGCCAGCCGATCACCTGACGAACATATCCCTCGGCGGCATTGATCGGTATGCGCCCCGATTTCCATTCTTCAATCACGCGGTCGCATATTTCCACAGGATCGAGCAATCCGATATTAAGATAGGGAGATAGCACAGAATGATGCAGGAAACGGTCGCCTTCCAGCATCGCGTCCTGGTAATCACCAAACCCCGCCAGCAGGGACTCGGCGAAATGGTCGAGCGCGCGCCGCGCCTCTGCCCGCGTCACCGCGAACCGGAATGGGCGCAGGTCGCCGAAATGATCCCCGAACCGGTCCTCCACCAGCGCGAGCACCTCCTCGGTGATCGCGTCCGGGGTAAACCGCATAGGGGCCGCGCGCAGCATGTCCCCGGGCGCGGGCTTGCGGTTGTCGTGGTCGAAATTCCACTTGCCGCCCGCCGGTTTGCCATTTTCCATCAGGAACCCGGTCTTGCGGCGCATCTCGCGGTAGAAGTACTCCATGCGGAGTTCGCGGCGCCCTTCGGCCCAGCGGTCAAATTCCTCAAGGCTGCAAATGAAGCGGTCATCGGGCAATTGCCGCACGGTGAGCAGCGCGTTGTCCAACGCCTCGATCAGCCGCCATTCGCCGGGTTGCGTGGCGACGACCTCTGTCGCGCCATGCTCTTGCCCCCGCCGCATCAATTCACCGACGATGGAGCGGGCGGCCTCCGGATCATCCAGCCGCGTATAGGCCACCTGCCAGCCCTGGGCGCGCAATTCCTCGGCGAAATGGCGCATGGCCGAGAGGATCAGGGCGATTTTCTTGGGGTGGTGGGGGACATAGCTGCCCTCGTCCATGACCTCGGCCATGACCACCACATCGCGCGACCTGTCCGCGGCACGCAGCGCAGAGAGATCATGGCTCAGTTGATCCCCGAGCACGAGGACAAGGCGGCTCACCACGGCACCCGCTTGCCCTGCCAGTCGAAGAATTGCCCGCTATCGGCGGGCGTCAGGCCGTCGGTCACGGCGAGCAGGTTTTGCGCGGCCTCTTGCGGCGGGACCGAGGGGTGACGGCCGAGGTATTTCGCGGTGAACGCGGTGGCCACCGTACCGGGATGGAGCGCCACGCAGACCGCCTCGCGGTGGCTGCGCGCCAGCTCGATCGCACCGGTGTGGATCATCTGGTTGAGCGCCGCCTTGGCGGTGCGATAACTGTACCAGCCACCGAAACCGTTGTCGCTGATCGAGCCCACCCGCGCGGACAGCGCGGCAAAGACGCAGCGCCGGTCTCGCGGCAAGAGTCGCACGGCGTGCTTGAGCACCAGCGACGGGCCAATGCAATTCAATGCGAACTGATCCGTCATCGCCTGCGCCGTCACCTGCTTGAGCGCCTTCTCCGGGCGCGCGCCGTCGATTTCCAGCGCACCGCTCGCCACGAAGACAAGGTCATAAGGTCCGTCGAGCCGCTCCAGCGCCGTCTGCACGCTGCCTTCGTCGGTCACGTCGAGCCCGTCGCCGCTGCGCGACAGCCCGGTCACCGCCACGCCCCGCACCGCGAGGGCCTGAGCTACGGCCGAGCCGATCCCGCCCGATGCACCGATGATGAGTGCCTTGTCCATGGCGCTCGAGCTAGCCGGGCGCGGCCACGCTTCAAGCCGCGCGCCCATCCAAATTCGCGCTTTTCAAGCGCGCCGCGCGCTCTTATAGTGCCAGACATGATGATGCAGGCCCATATCGCACCGCTGCACCGCGCAACTGCGCGCACGGGCGACCTGCGCGCGCTCCCCGGCCTTCTTCTGCTTAGCCGCCTCTGAGCGTGCCCCGCGGCGCGAGCGCTCAGAGGATGTGCACCCCCCGCGCCCCTAGGCCCACGGACATCATTGAACAAAGAGACCCGACATGACTGATACCTCCAAGGACGTTTCGCCGGAGGCGAACAGGAATAATGGTTCGCCGGAGGCGACCAAGGACAAGGTGGTGATTTTTGACACCACACTGCGCGACGGCGAGCAGAGCCCAGGCGCGACCATGACCCACGCCGAGAAGCTCGAGATCGCCGGGCTGCTCGACGAAATGGGCGTCGACATCATCGAGGCGGGCTTTCCGATCGCCTCCGAGGGCGATTTCCGCGCGGTGAGCGAGATCGCCCAGCAGGCGAAGAACGCGACAATATGCGGCCTGGCCCGCGCCAACCTCAAGGACATAGATCGCTGCTGGGACGCGGTGAAGCACGCGCATTCCCCGCGCATCCACACCTTTATCGGCACCTCGCCGCTGCACCGCGCCATTCCCAATCTCAACCAGGATGAGATGGCCGACCGCATCCATGAGACGGTCAGCCACGCGCGCAACCTGTGCGACAACGTTCAATGGTCGCCGATGGATGCCACGCGCACCGAATGGGATTACCTGTGCCGCGTCGTCGAGATCGCGATCAAGGCGGGGGCCACCACGATCAACATCCCGGACACAGTGGGCTATACCGCCCCGGTCGAGAGCACCGATCTCATCCGCCGCCTGATCGACGAGGTGCCGGGTGCCGACGAGGTAGTGTTTGCCACCCACTGCCACAACGACCTGGGCATGGCCACCGCGAACGCGCTCGCCGCCGTGGCGGGCGGCGCGCGCCAGATCGAGTGCACCATAAACGGGCTGGGCGAGCGCGCGGGCAACACCGCGCTGGAAGAGGTTGTGATGGCGCTGCGCGTGCGCGGCGATATCATGCCCTATGACACCGGGATAGACACGAAAAAGATCATGCACATCTCGCGCCGCGTTGCCGCCGTCTCGGGCTTCTCGGTGCAGCCCAACAAGGCCATCGTCGGCAAGAACGCGTTCGCGCACGAGTCGGGCATCCATCAGGACGGGATGCTCAAGAACGCCGAGACGTTCGAGATCATGCGCCCCGAGGATGTGGGCCTCGCCGCCACCAACATCGTCATGGGCAAGCATTCGGGCCGCGCGGCACTGCGCTCGAAGCTGCACGATCTGGGCTATGACCTCGCCGACAACCAGCTGGGCGACATTTTCGTGCGGTTCAAGGAACTGGCCGACCGCAAGAAGGAGGTCTATGACGAGGACCTGATCGCGCTGGTGAATGCCGGGCTCGACGACGAGAGCGACCGCCTGCAGGTCAAACACCTGCGCGTGGTCTGCGGCACCGACGGGCCGCAGCAGGCAAGTCTGACGATGGTGATCGACGGGCGCGAGGTCTCGACCGAGGCCACCGGCGACGGCCCGGTGGACGCCACCTTCAACGCGGTCAAGGCGCTGTTTCCGCACGAGGCGCGGCTGCAGCTCTACCAGGTGGCCGCCGTGACCGAGGGCACCGACGCGCAGGCCACCGTCAGCGTGCGAATGGAAGAAGAGGGCCGCATCGTCACCGGGCAGTCGGCGGATACCGATACGGTCGTGGCGTCGGCCAAGGCCTATGTCCATGCCCTCAACCGTCTGCTGGTGCGCCGCGAGAAAACCGGCGGCGACACGCCCGAGGTGAGCTACAAGGACGTGTCCTGACCAGTCAGGCCGCCGATTGACCCAGTCCGCGCGCCCGCGCGATCCAGCGGGCGCGCTTTGCCTCATCCGCCGTCTTGACCGTGCCCAACTGCACGATCTTGCGCGGTTTGATCCCGCAGAATTTCAGTACCTGGTTGCGCAGCACGCGCCGCCCCGGCTTGGCGTAGAGCAGCGTGTCGAGCCAGGGCGGCGTGTCCGAGGTAATGATCGCATCCGCTGTGCGACCCGTGAGCAGCTTGTCCCACCCGATGCCGCGCGCGTGATACCTGAACCCGAAGCCCGAGGTCAGCGCGCGGTCGAGCACCGCCTTCGCGCGCGCGGGCATCGCGCCCCACCAGTAGGGATGCACGATAGCCAGGTGATCGGCCCAGGCGATGTTCTCCTGCCATTCCAGCAGGTCGGGCTCGAGCGCGGGGGCCGGGCTGCCATAGCCCTCGAAATACGGATCGAAGCGCATGTCATGCAGGTCCATCCGCCGAATGGTGGCCCCCGCCTCGGCGGCACCGGCCTGGTAGGCATCGGCGAGGCCGGACGAGAGCGACGCGGCGGCGGGATGCGCCACCCAGATGAATATTTTGCGGGGCATGATGATTTCTCCGTTGACTTTACACCGTGTCTATTTACACGCTGTCAATTAGGGAGGGCTTTACGTCATGTCAAGTGAAAATCCGACAACACGCACCCGCATCCTCGAAGCGACCTGCGACCTGCTCGGATCGACACCCGGCACCGCCGCGCGCATGTCCGACATCGCCAAGAAGGCAGGCGTCAGCCGACAGGCGCTCTACCTGCACTTCCCGAACCGGACCGAGCTGTTCATCGCGGCGACCAGGTACCAGGACGAGACTTTCGGCCTCAATGCGGCGCTGCAAGCGGGGATATGCGCAGGCCCGGGCCAGGCGCGGCTGACGGCGCTGATCCGGGCCTGGAGCAGCTACGTCCCGCACATCTTCGGGATGGCCAAGACGCTCATGATGCTCAAGGAAACCGACGAAGAGGCCGCCCGCGCCTGGAACGGGCGGATGGCCGATTTTCGCGGTGCCTGCGCCGCGGTGGTGGCAGCACTGGCGCAGGACGACGATCTGATCATGGAGGAGGAAACCGCGACAGACCTTCTGTGGACGCTCCTGTCGATGACGACATGGGAGCATCTCACGCAACACTGCGGCTGGAGCCAGGCGCACTACCTGTCGGAAATCACCCGCCTCGCGCGGCTGGCGCTGACGGGCAAGCCGTGAGGCGGGCGCCCTATTCCGCCCACTCCCAGGGCCTCACGAACTGGCCCAGAACATGGCCGACGGCCTCTTCGTCCGCATCGCCGGTCCGCTCCAGCCGCGCCACCAGGCCGCGCTTCTTGTCGTCGATCACCTCGGTGACCCGCGCGTTCACCTCCGCCTCTTTCAGCGCGGCGTTGTAGATGCGGGTGATCGCCCGCTTGCGCAGGTCGGGCTTGAACACCTTGCCCACGGCGGTCTTGGGCAACTCGTCCAGCACCTCGACATGTTTCGGGATCGCCGCGCGCTCATGAACATGAACCTTGCAATACTCGCGCAACTCCTCGCCCGTGGCGGTGCCCCCCTCGACAAGTTCGACATAGGCGCAGGGCATCTCGCCCGAATGGGCGTCTGGCTGCCCGATGGCCCCCGAGATCGCCACATCCTGATGCGCCATCAGCACCTCCTCGATCTCGGCAGGGTCGATGTTGTGACCGCCGCGGATGATGAGATCCTTGGCGCGGCCGGTGATCCAAAGGTAGCCATCGGCGTCGATCCGCCCCAGATCGCCGGTGCGCAGGTAGGTGCCGTGATGGTAGAGCTTGGCGTTCTTCTCGGCCTCGGTATAAGTGTTGCCGACGTAAACGCCCGGGTTGGAGATGCAGATCTCCGCCACCTCGTCCACCTCGCAATCGACCGGGCCATCCGACGTGTCCTTGATGATCCGGACATCCGTGTAGGGAAACGGCACCCCGACCGAGCCCACCTTCTTCGTGCCATCCGGCGGATTGGACGAGACCAGGCAGGTCGCCTCGGTCAGACCGTAGGCCTCGATGATGGCCATCCCCGTCGCTTGCTCGAACCGGTTGAACAGCTCCAGCGGCATCGGGGCCGAACCGGAAATCGCATTCCTCACGGTGGAAATATCGGCATCCACCTTGCGTTGCATGAGTACGGCGGCGGCGGTCGGCACGGTGACGACAAAGGTGGTCTTGTACCGTTCGCACAGCTTCCAGAAATTGTCGAACACCCCCTCGCCGCGATACCCGGCCGGCGTCGGGAACACCACATGCGCGCCGGACTTGATCATCGACATCAGCACGGCCTGGCACGCCATCACATGAAACATGGGCAGCGGGCACATCACGCTGTCCGTTTCGCTGAACAGGACAGCATCGCCCAGCCAGCCGTTATAGATCATGCCGGAATACTTGTGTTGCGCCACCTTGGGCATCCCCGTTGTGCCGCCGGTGTGGAAATAGGCTGCCACCCGGTCGCCCGCGCCATCGGCGAATGTCAGACTCGGGGACTGCTTGGCCAGCGCCTTGTGGAAATCCATCAGGTCGGCATGGTGGCCCGTCGGCGTCTTGGGGCGTACCAGCGGCACGATCCAGCTCTTGGGCGGGGTGAGGTAGCGATTGAGGTCGATCTCGAGCACCGTGTGCACCTTCGGCGCGTGGCGTACCGCCTCGGCGGTCTTCTGCGCGATGTCCGTCTTGGGGAAGGACCTGAGCGTGACGACGACCTTCGCGCCGGTCTCTCGCAGGATGGCGGCGATCTGCTCGGGCTCGAGCAAGGGATTGATCGGGTTGACGATCCCGGCGATCGCGCCGCCGATGGTGGCCACCGCCGTTTCGACGCTGTTGGGCAGCACCAGCGCCACCACGTCCTCCTCACCGATCTTGAGGCTGCGGAACAGGTTGGCCGCCTGGCAGCATTGTTCGTGGAATTGCCGCCAGGTGAGCGTGACCGCAGGGTCAGCCGGCCCGGACAGGAGCTGGTAGCTCAGCGCCGGACGGTCGGGGAAGGCCTGCGCCGTGGCACCCAGCATCTCGTGCAGCGTGGCGGGCGTGTCGCGCGCCTCCCACGGCATTTCCTTCTCGAACGCAAGCGCGTCCTGACGCGAGCTGAACGTCATGGCGGTCTCCTCCCTGTTCCCGCACCTCTGGTGGCGCGGCTCTCTCCCGTGCGCGCCAGAATGTGCGGGAATGGGGCGCGGCGCAAGTTTTACGCTGCGTTGTCACGAGCCTGTCAGCCGTCGGTGCCGAGGCACCCCTCCAGCGCGGCGGCCATGTCCGCGATAAGCGCCGGGTAGAGCGCGGGGCCAGGGGCGTGGCGGCTTCCCAGCGGGTCGAGCACGCCATGCCCGACCGTGTCGCCAAAGATCGCCGAGATGCGCGCGCCAGCGAATTGTGGCTCGCCAAAGATGCAGACGACCCCCGCCTCCTGCGCCGCGTCACGCAGCGCGGCGATGCGCGCGGGCCCCGGATCGGCGGCGTCGCCCAGTGCCAGCGCGCCCTCGGGCGCAAGGCCGAATCGCGCCTCGAAATACTGGTAGGCGTCGTGATAGACGAGATAGGGCGTGTCGCTCAGCGGCACGAGCTGGGCCGAAATCTCTGCCTCGAGCGCCGCCAGTTCCTCGCGGGCAGCCGCGGCGTTGGCCTGATAACGCGCGGCATTGCCGGGATCGTGTTCGGCCAGCTCCGCCGCGATCACGCCCAGCCAGGCACGCGCATTCGCCGGATCGAGCCAGGCATGAGGATCGGCCCCGTCATGGGCGTGGCCGTGATCGTGACCGTTATGGCCATGGTCGTCATCCCCCTGGTCATCGTCATGGCCGTGCTCGTCATGGCCGTGACCATCCGCGCCCTTCGCCGCGAATGTCACCCCTTCGCGGAAGTCCATCACCGTCGATCCGCCCGCCCCCAGCAGCCCGACGACATGCGCGTCTCCCGCCAGCGTCCCGATCGAGTCCGCGAGCCACGGCGTCAGCCCCTCGCCCATCCAGAACACCACCTCGGCACGGTCGAGCGCCGCAGCCTCGGAGGGGCGCATCGAATAGCTGTGCGGCGTGGCTTGGGGCGGCACGATCAGGGCGGGTTCGCCCGCTCCCTCCATCACCCGCGCCACCAGCGCATGCACTGGCGCGATATCGGCGGCCACCTGCGGCGCGGCCAGGCCGGGCGCGGCGCATCCCAGCACCAGCCCGAGAGAGATGAGAAACCGGGTCGGCATTGCTTCCTCCGTGTGTTACATTATTACATGGTCGCTGGGGTTGATAAACGTTATGCTGTAACATATCAAGTCGCAATCGACCGCAGGAGGCCACAATGTACGCGCTCGGATTCGAGCATCACGACCACCAGAGCTGCAAGCGCGCGGCTCTCGCCGCCGCCGAGGCGCATTGCGCGAGCCACCGGCTCAATTTCACACCCCAGCGCCGCCGTGTGCTCGAAATCCTGCTCGAGGGCCACCGCGCGATGGGGGCCTACGAGATCCTCGACACCCTGCGCGAGGAAGGGCTCGGTGCCCAGCCGCCGGTGGCCTACCGGGCGCTTGATTTTCTCGTGACCAACGGCTTCGCCCACAAGATCGAACGGCTCAACGCCTTCATCGCCTGCACTCACCCCGACGCCGCGCACACCCCGGCCTTTCTCATCTGCCGGTCTTGCAACGCGGTCGCCGAGACCCACGCCGAACCGGCGCGCGGGATGCTCGGGGCCGCCGCCGAAGCCGCCGGGTTCGAGATCGAGCAGGCGGTGGTCGAGGCGGTGGGCCGCTGCCCGCGCTGCCGCGACGGGACCGCGCCATGCCCCTGATCGCCGCCACCGGCCTCGCCGTCCGCCTTGGCCGCCACGAGGTGCTGCACGACGTGTCGCTCAGCCTCGAACGCGGCGAGATCGTCACCATCGTCGGCCCCAACGGCTCGGGCAAATCCACGCTCTTGCGCGCGCTCATCGGCGCGGTGCCGCTCAGCCGCGGCCATGTGCGCCGCGCGCCCGGGCTGCGCATCGGCTACGTGCCGCAGCGGCTCCATATCGACCCGACCCTGCCGATGACGGTGATGCGCTTTCTCGCCCTGCCCCGCCGCCGCGCGCCGGGCGCGCTGCGCGCGGCCCTCGACCGCGCGGGCCTGCCCGATCTGCGCCACCGGCAGATGGCCGACCTCTCCGGCGGGCAGTTTCAGCGCGTCCTGCTGGCGCGCGCGCTCATGGACGGCCCCGACCTGCTGATCCTCGACGAGGCGACGCAGGGCCTCGATCAGCCCGGCTCAGCGGCATTCTACCGCCGGATCGAGGAAGTGCGTCAGGACATGGGCTGCGCGGTGCTGATGGTCAGCCACGAATTGCACGTTGTGATGAGCGCATCCGACCGCGTGATCTGCCTCAACGGCCATGTCTGCTGCGAGGGGCACCCCGAGATCGTGGCGCAGGCCGAGGAATACCGCGCGCTCTTTGGCACCGGCACACATGGCGCGCTAGCCCTCTACCGCCACGAGCACAGCCATTCGCACGACCATGACCACCCCCACAGCCACGAGCCCGCAGAATGATCCTCGACGACTTCCTTGTCCGCGCGGCCCTTGCCGGGCTCGGCGTGGCGCTCGCCGCCGCCCCCCTGGGCAGCTTCGTCGTTTGGCGGCGCATGGCCTATTTCGGCGATGCCACGGCCCACGCCGCGATCCTCGGCGTGGCGCTGGCGCTGGCTTTCGATGCCTCGATATTTGCCGGCGCGCTGGTGATGTCGCTGGTGATGGCGAGTACGGTTTCCACCCTTGCCGGGCGCGGCTTCGCGATGGACACGCTGCTGGGCGTGCTGGCGCATTCGGCGCTCGCCTTCGGGCTGGTGGGGGTGTCGTTCCTGTCGGGTGTGCGGATCGACCTGATGGCCTATCTCTTCGGCGATATCCTCGCCGTCAGCCGGGGCGACCTCGCCGTGATCTGGGGCGGCGCGGTGGGGGTGGTGGCGCTGCTGGTCTGGCGCTGGCAGGCGCTCCTGACCGCAACGCTCAGCCCCGACCTGGCGTGGTCCGAGGGGATCGACCCGAGGCGCGAGCAGATGGTGCTCACGCTGGCGCTGGCGCTGGTGGTGGCGGTGGCGATCAAGGTGGTGGGCGTGCTGCTGATCGCGGCCATGCTGATCGTGCCCGCCGCCGCCGCCCGTCCGCTCTCGGCCACGCCCGAACGCATGGCCATGATCGCCATGGCGATTGCTTCTGCGGCGGCGCTGGGCGGGCTGGCCGCGTCTTTCCGGCTCGACACGCCCACCGGCCCCACGATCGTCTGCGTGGCGGCGCTCCTCTTCGCGCTGACCATGACCGGCAAGAACCTGAGTGGAATTATCGGAAAATAGCGGTTGACTCATTCTATCGGACTTGCAAAGTATTTCTGAGTGAAACACTCGGATCAAGCAAGAGGAGTCTCCGATGAACCCGATCAAGGCTGCGCTCTCGGCCACCGCGCTGGTCGCCCTCGCCGCCCCTGCCTTCGCGCAGGAGGTCAACCTCTATTCCAGCCGCCACTATGACAGCGACGACGCACTTTATGCCGCCTTCACGGAAAACACCGGCATCACCATCAACCGAATCGAGGCCAAGGCCGACGAGCTGATGGCGCGGATGGAGGCCGAGGGGGCCAACAGCCCCGCCGACGTGTTCATGACCGTCGACGTCGGCCGCATCTCGCGGGCCGAGGAGCGGGGCCTGCTCCAGCCCTTTGAGTCGGAGGTGATCGAGGCCAACGTGCCCGCCCACCTGCGGGATGACGGAAATCTCTGGACCGGCCTGTCGCAGCGGGCGCGGATCATCTTCTATTCCAGGGAGCGCGTGGGGAACCCGCCGCAAGCCTACGAAGACCTGGCCGATCCGGCCTATAAGGGCCAGATCTGCATCCGCTCTTCCTCGAACATCTACAACCAATCGCTCATGGCCTCGATCATCGAGACCCACGGAGAGGACGTCGCCCGCGACTGGGCCGAGGGCATCGTCGCCAACATGGCGCGCGAGCCGCAGGGCGGCGACACCGACCAGCTTCGCGGCATCATCTCGGGCGAGTGCGACATCGCCGTGGCCAACACCTACTACTACGCCCGCGGCTTGGCACGTGACGTGGACGGGCTGACCGGGGACATCGACAGCATCGGCTGGGTCTGGCCGAACCAGAGCGGGCGCGGGGCGCATGTCAACCTCGCCGCCGCCGGCATCGCCGCCAACGCGCCCAACAAGGACGAGGCCACAGCACTCCTGGAATTCCTCGCCAGCGCAGAGGCACAGGCGCAATTCGCCAACGCCAACAACGAATATCCGGTGATGTCCGGGGTGCCGATCGGCGAGCATGTCGCCACGATGGGGCTCTTTATCCCTGACAACGACACGCCGACCGCCTCGTTCAAGGCGCACACGGCCGCGGCGCAGACCATCTTCAACGAAGTCGGCTGGGACTGATCCGCGAATTGCGCAAGCCGCGTCAATGACCTGAGTTGTCGCAACTCCAAACCGAAAAAGCCTCTCAACTTTTTCTGAAATTGCTTTAGGGTCGGGGTCTCCTAACGGGATTCCGGCCCTTTCGCATGAAGTCCGTCCGGCTACGCCTGCTCGTCCTCGCGCTGCTGCCCCTGGTAGTGCTGATGCCCGCGCTTCTGGCGGTGGCGGTGGGGCGATGGTCGGCCAATTACGACGCACTGCTCATCACCAATGTCGAGACCGACCTGCGGGTTGCCGACCAGTACGTGCAGCGTATCCTGATCACCACCGGCGGCGATATCACCGCGCTCGCCCGCTCGCTGCGCTTCGATCGCGCGCTGCGCGCAGACGAGGCCGCCCTCTCCGGCTTTCTCGATGATGAACGCGATACGCTGGGGCTCGATTTTCTCTATTACCTGCCGCGCGACGAGACGAATGACCGGCGCTGGCCGGTGATCGCCCGCGCCGCTGCGGGTGAACCGGCCACCGAGATCGACATCTTCGCGCAAGCCCAGCTCGCCGCCCTGCCCGGCACCGGCCCGGTGCTGGCCGACCACGCCCGAGTGCCGCTCATTCCCACGCAGGCCGCCGTGCCCACCACGCGCACGGTCGAGGATCGCGGCATGGTCGTTCACAGCGCCACGCCGGTGACCACCGAGGGGCGCGAGGGGGTGCTGGTGGGCGGCATCCTGCTCAACCGCAACCTCGATTTCATCGACACGATCAACGCACTGGTCTATCGCGACAGCGGTCGCGCGGGGGCACGGCAGGGCACCGCCACGCTGTTTCTCGAGGATGTGCGCGTCTCGACCAATGTGCGGCTCTTTGAGGGGGCCCGCGCCCTCGGCACACGCGTCTCGGCGGCAGTGCGCCACGCGGTGCTGGACGAGGGGCGCACCTGGCTCGACAGCGCCTTTGTCGTGAACGACTGGTACATCTCGGCCTATCGCCCGATCATCGACAGCACCGGGGACCGCATCGGTATGCTCTACGTGGGCTTTCTCCAGGTGCCGTTCGACGCGGCCAAGCGCAACGCCTACATTCTTGTTTTCACTTCTTTTCTGGCCGTGGTCGCGCTCAGCGCGCCGCTTTTCCTGCGGCTCGCGCGCAACATCTTCGCACCGCTGGAGCGGATGACCGGCACCATGGCCCGCGTCGAGGCGGGCGATCTGGAGGCACGCATCGGCGCGGTGCCCGCGCGCGACGAGATCGGCACCGTCGCTGCCCATCTCGACAGCCTGCTCGACCAAGTGCAGGAGCGCGACCGCGCGCTGCGCGCGTGGAACGAGGAGCTGAACGCGCGCGTCGAGGAACGCACAGCCGTTGCGCGAGGCCAACGCCAAGCTCGAGAGCACCTATCAGCAACTGGTCATGTCCGAGAAGCTTGCCTCCATCGGCGAGATCACCGCCGGCGTAGCGCACGAGATCAACAACCCCACCGCCGTCATCCAGGGCAATCTCGACGTGATCCGCGAGACGCTCGGAGACCGGGCGGAGCCGGTAAACCACGAGCTTGGGCTCATCGACCGGCAGGTGGGGCGCATCAGCGCCATCGTCGGCAAGCTGCTGCAATTCGCGCGACCCACCGAGTTCGGCAGCTTCGAAGAGGACGTGGACATGGCCCAGGTCCTGCGCGACTGTCTCGTGCTGGTCGATCACGTGCTATCCAAGGCCGAGACCGAGGTCACCATCTGCGAGGACCCCGAAACGCCCTTCGTCACCATCAACCCGGGCGAGTTGCAGCAGGTCATCATCAACCTCGTGACCAACGCGGCGCAAGCGATGGGGCCCGGCGGGCGGCTGATGATCGAGACCCGTCCGATGGCGCGCGAGGGGCGCGCGGGCGCGGCGCTCATGGTGGGCGATACCGGGACCGGCATCCCGGAGGGCAAGCTCGGCGCGGTGTTCGATCCATTCTTCACCACCCGGCACGGCGAGGGCACCGGCCTCGGCCTGTCGGTGAGCCAGACGCTGATCCGCCAGGCCGGCGGGATCATAACCGCGCGGAACCGGCAAGCCGGCGGGGCGGAATTCACGGTCTGGCTACCGGCGCAGGGGGCAGGATGAGCAGGGCCGGATGATGACAGGACATCGCCGTTTGCGCGCCTTCACGTGAGCCGCGCGGGGGCTTGGGAACGGATGGAGAACAGATCGACCCCCCCTGCTCACACCCCCCAGGCTGCACACTTCCTGTCCACGGTCTTGCGCGCCACGCCGAGCCGCCGCGCCGCCTCGGCGCGGTTGCCGCCGCAAGCGTCGAGCACGGCGAGGATGTGACGCTGTTCGACCATCTCAAGCGTCTCGATGGCCTGCGCTCCGCTCACCCGGCCCTCGCCCTCGAATTCCGCCGGGAATTCGCCCAGGATCACCGACCGCTCGATCAGGTTGCGCAGTTCGCGCACATTGCCCGGCCAGTCATAGCGGCTGAGCTTGAGCAGAACCTGGTCGTTGAGCTCCAGCGCGGGCATCCCCAGCGTGGTGGCGAATTCGCTCATGAACAGCGCGGTCAGCTCCGCGATATCCTCCTTACGCTCGCGCAAGGAGGGCATCCCGACATTGACGATGTTGATGCGGTGATAGAGATCGTCACGAAAGCGCCCTGCCGCCACCTCCGCCGCCAGGTCGGCATTGGTCGCGAACAGGAACCGCAGGTCGAGCGGCACGTCACGCTCCGATCCGATGGGCCGGATGCGCCGGTCCTCCAGCACCCGCAACAGCGCCGCCTGCACCGCCATGGGAAGCTGCGCGACCTCGTCGAGCAGCAGCGTCCCTCCCTCGGCATGGAACAGCAGCCCGTCCTTGCGCCGCGTCCCGTCCGCGATCACGCCAAACAGTTCCTCTGCGATATGCGATTCGGAAAACGCCGCGCAATTGACCGCAACGAAGGGCTTGTCGGCGCGGTCGGAAAGCCCATGCAGCGTGCGCGCGGCGATTTCCTTGCCGGTGCCGCTCACCCCTGTGAACAGCACTGGCGTCGGCATCGGCGCAAGCCGCGCCAGCAGGTCGCGCACCTCTCGGATCGCCTGCGAATTACCCAGCAGCCGCCCGCGCGCGGTGCCGCCACCGCCCGATAGCTCGTGGCGCAGCAGATAGTTGTCGCGCGCCAAGTACTTGCGGTCGAGCGCGCGCGCCACGGCGTTGAGTATCTGATTGGCACGGAACGGCTTGAGCACGAAATCGGTGACACCCGCACGCAGCGCCTTGATCGCGGTGTCGAGATCCGCATAGGCGGTCATCAAAATCGTCTCGGCAAAGAGACCCACCCGGCGCTGTTCCTCCAGCCAGTCGAGCCCAGTCTTGTCGGGCATGACGTTGTCGAGGATCACCAAGTCGAAATGCACCTGATCGAGAATCTCGCTCGCCTCGGCGCAGGACCGCGCCAGTTCCACATGGCGGCAGCGCGGGCCCAGCGTCTTGGTCAGGAAATTGCGCATCCCCGGTTCATCATCGACCACGAGGATCGACGCCCGCGCGAGGCTCTCGCCATAATCGTCGCGGGGGGGCTCGCTGCGAGCAGGGGCGCGGGTCGTCATTCCGGCGTGTCACCCAGCCTGACATTATCGCCCGCGCGCGTGGCTTCGACGGTATATCCCAGACCGGTCAGAACCGGGGGGGCCGCGGCGGCGATCACCCCGCAGGCCACGAAGGCGGCAAGCATCGCTTTCATCGTCTCGTCTCTCCTCTCACTCGGTGGCGCGGCGCAGGTAGGCGACAAGATCCTCGCGGTCCTGCGGCGCGGTGATGCGTTGCATCGGCATCTTGCTCCCGGGAATATAGTGATCGGGGCCAAGATCGAACAGCGCGTCGATGGTCTCGTCCGTCCATACGATATCCGAATCGGCGAGGTTGGGCGAGTAGGGATAGCCGGGCACGCTGCCCGCTTGCCGCCCGAACACCCCGTGGAGCGTCGGGCCCGCCTTGCGCGAGGGCGGCGGCGTGAGCGCGTGGCAGATCGAGCATTTGCGCATGAACTGCCGCTCGCCGTTTTCCATCTCATCCGGCGGGCGCAGGAAGCTGTGCTCGGTCTCGCCCGCGGGATCGAACGCGTCGAGCATGGTCACCGGCCAGCCATAGACCACCTCGCTCAGCCCCCCCGCATAGAGGGTCCGCCCGTCGCTCGAGAACGCCAGCGCCCAGACCGGGCCGCGCGCCATCGCCTTGAAATCGCGGGTGATCGCCCAGTCGCGCGTGTCGATCACCATGATGTAGCCCTGCCCGTCCCCGGCGGCGATCTGCCCGGTCCCGGGATGGTGTGCGAGCGCAAGCACAGGCCGACGATCGAGCGTGAAATCGGCGATCTCCCGGCCCGTTTCGGGCGCGATCACCCGCGTCGCGCCATCCACCGCGCCATAGGCGATCCACGCCGCCTGCGGCCCCAGCACCAGCTTGTTGATGCCGAATCCCTGATCGTGCAGCACGCGCGGCGGCGCATCCGCATCCTGCCAGTCCCAGGCGCGCAGCGTGCCATCTGCGGAGGTGGAATAGAGCCGCGCGCCCCCCGGGCCAAAGGCCACATCCGTCACCGGCCCGTCATGGCCCCCGAGAAACCGCGCCGCGCCGCCCGCCACGGGCCAGAGCCCGATGGTGCCGTCCCAGCTTGCCGAGGCGATCCACGCCCCGTCCGGCGAGACCGCGAGCCCCGCCACCTTGCCCTTGTGGCCTTCGAGGCGGCGGTTGTCACCCGTCTCGCTGTCCCAGACGATCACGGCGAAGTCGTCCCCGCCCGATGCAATCCGTCCGTCGCCCAGCGGCGTCACCGCGACCACGGCCGCATCGTGCCCTTCGAGCCAACGCGGCGTGCGGTCGCGCCACAGGCCCACAGAGTTGTCGAAACTGGCCGAGGCGACGGCCTCGCCGGGCAGCACCGAGAGACCCATGACCGGCCCGCCATGCCCCTTGAGCGTGGTGAACTCCTGCGCCGTCAGGGGCGCGGCGGCCATCAGCCACAATCCGGCGAGCAGCCTGCGCATGGGCCTACTCGGCCGGATGCGTGGCCTTGTCGGGCGCGGGCGCATGGCCCTTTTCCTGCAATTCCTCGAGCCACAGCCCGTGGTGTTCGCGCGCCCATTGTTCCTCGACCTCGCCCGAGCCCATCGCGTCGAACGCGCCCTCCATGCCGACCGAGCCGATATAGATATGCGCGAGGATGATGGCGATCAGGACGAAGGCCATGATCGTGTGCCACAGCGTCGCCAGCTGCATCTCCTCGTGCGGGGCCAGCATCTCGGGCAGCGCGCCATAGCCCACCGCCTGCGGCAGCCCGGTATCGTTGAGGATCTGGAACGTCTTGGCGAACATCGGCAACTCGAACGGAAAGAGCAGCGACAAACCCGAGGCCGAGATCGATGCGCCGAACACGATCACCGACCAGAAGATGAGCTTCTGGCCTGCGTTGAATTTCCTGGCCGGCGGGTGCACCCCCTTGGTAAAGATGCCGCCCCCCACGGTCAGCCACTTGAGGTCGGTGCGGTTGGGCAGGTTGTGCAGCACCCACATCACGAACACCATCACCAGCCCCAGCATGAAGGCCCAGGAGATATTGTTGTGTATCCATTTCGAGCCGAGCGCGATGATGGAGAATGCCTCGTGCCCCATCAGCGGGATGATGACCATCCGGCCGAAGAGTACGATCAGCCCGGTGATCGCCAGCACCACGAAAGAAACCGCCATCAGCCAGTGGCCGAACCGCTCGACGGCCTGAAAGCGCGTCACGGTGCGCCCCGTTTTCTCGCCGTCAATGCGAATCTTGCCCCGGACCAGATAGAAGAGCGCCAGGAGCGCCAGCGTTCCGCCCAAGAGCCAGGCGCCATAGGTCGCCATTGGCCCCTCGCGGAATTCGAGCCAGCGCATGCCCGCGTCCTGGATGAGCACGCGCGATTCCGCCCCCCCCGAGGACACCGTCACATCGTCGAGCCCGTAGCGCAGCGCGCGCCAGACCTCGGCATCCGAAGCCCCGCCCAGCGTGCCCAGCTGACTGGCCATGCCCGCCGCGTCGTCCGGGGCACCGGTGGCACCGCTTCGGAAACTGTCATCGACTTGCTCGCCGCGCTGGCGGGCGAGGATATCCTCGAGCGTCTGAGCACCGCCGGTGGCTGCGCGGTCTGCGCCGGATGTATTTGGTGTCTCCTGCGCCGCGACAGGCAGGGCAAGAAGGAAACACAAAGCCATGCTGAGTAAAGCGCGCATGTTGTCCTCGATTATTGTGCGGGGACCCGGATTCCTTCAAGGAAATCGGACCGGAAACTTTTCAAGTTTCCGATGCCGCACGCCGCGCGGGCATCCGGCATCGGCATCCGGCCGGGCGCAGGCCCGACCGGACGGGTTGGCGTTCAGCCGCCCTGCTGGCCGTAGGCGCTGCCCCAGCCCCAGGCCCCCGAGCCAAAGCCACGGGCCACGACGCGCTCGCGGTAGATATTCGCGACGATGTCACCGTCACCGGCCAGAAGCGCCTTGGTCGAGCACATCTCGGCGCAGATCGGCAGCTTGCCCTCGGCAATCCGGTTGCGCCCGTACTTCTGGAACTCGGCCTGGCTATGGTTCTCCTCCGGGCCGCCCTTGCAGAACGTGCACTTGTCCATCTTGCCGCGGGAGCCGAAGTTGCCCGCCTGCGGAAATTGCGGCGCGCCGAACGGGCACGCATAGAAGCAATAGCCGCAACCGATGCAGAGGTCCTTGGAGTGCAGGACCACGCCTTCCTCGTCCTGATAGAAGCAATCCACCGGGCAAACGGCCATGCAGGGCGCGTCCGAACAGTGCATGCAGGCCACCGAGATCGAGCGTTCGCCGGGCTTGCCGTCGTTGATCGTCACCACCTTGCGGCGGTTGATCCCCCACGGCACCTCGTGCTCGTTCTTGCAGGCCGTGACGCAGGCGTTGCACTCGATGCAGCGTTCGGCGTCACACAGAAACTTTGCTCTTGCCATGTCTCTATCTCCTTACGCTGGCATGATCTTGCAGAGAGTCGCCTTGGTCTCCTGCATCTGGGTCACACTGTCATAGCCATAGGTCTGGGCGGTGTTCGTGGCTTCGCCCAGCACGTAGGGGTCTGCCCCCTCGGGATAGTTCTCCCGCAGGTCGCGCCCCTCGAAATGGCCGCCGAAGTGGAAGGGCATGAAGGCAACGCCCGCACCCACCCGTTCAGTCACCATCGCCATGACCTTGACCTTGGCCCCCTCGGCACCCTCGACCCAGACCTGTTCGCCGTCGCGAATGCCCAGATCGTTGGCATCGCGCGGGTTAACCTCGACGAACATGTCCTGCTGCAGCTCGGCGAGCCACGGGTTGGACCGCGTCTCGTCGCCGCCGCCCTCGTATTCGACCAGGCGGCCGGAGGTGAGGATGATCGGATAATCCTTCGAGAAGTCGTTCTTCTGGATCGACGCGTAGAGGGTAGGCAGCCGGTAGGCGTGCCGGTCCTCGTAGGTCGGGTAATCCGCCACCAGGTCGCGCCGCGGGGTATAGAGCGGCTCGCGGTGCAGCGGCACCGGGTCGGGGAAGGTCCAGACCACCGCACGCGCCTTGGCATTGCCGAAGGGCGCGCATTCATGGGCGATGGCCACCCGCTGGATGCCGCCCGAGAGGTCGGTCTTCCAGTTGGTGCCCGCCCCCGCGACGGCGTCGATGGCGGCACGTTCCTCGTCGGTCAGCTCGCTGTCCCAGCCCAGGTCCATGAGCATCTGCATGGTGAATTCCGGATACCCGTCCTGGATATCGGACCCCGCCGAGTAGACGCCCTCTGCCAGCAGGTTGTCGCCATCCCGCTCCACGCCGAAACGCGCGCGGAAGGTGAGGCCACCCTCGCTGACGGGCTTGGACATGTCATAGAGCACGTGGGTGCCGGGATGTTTCATCTCCGGCGTACCCCAGCACGGCCACGGCAGGCCGTAGGTCTCGCCGTCGGCGGGCCCGCCCATCGCCCGCAGCGTCGTGCGGTCGAAGGTGTGCTGGTTCTCCATGTGCATCCGCAAACGCTCGGGGCTCTGGCCAGTATAGCCAATGGTCCAGGTACCGCGATTGATCTCGCGCAGCGTGTCCTCGATGTTCGGGGTAACGCCGTCCTCCTCGATCGCGATGTTGCGGAAGAAACGATCGTGGAAGCCGAACTTCTTGGCGAACAACCCGATGATCTCTTGATCGGACTTCGACTCGAAGAGCGGATCGACCACCGTCTCGCGCCATTGCAGCGAGCGGTTGGACGCGGTGACCGAGCCATAGGTCTCGAACTGCGTGCACGCGGGCAGCAGGTAGACCCCGTCGGTGCGGTCATGCATCACCGCCGAGACCGTCGGATAGGGATCGACCACCACCAGCATGTCGAGCTGTTCCATGGCGGTCTTCATTTCCTTGCCGCGGGTCTGGCTGTTGGGCGCGTGGCCCCAGAGCACCATGGCGCGCACCTTGTTGGGGTTGTCCATGTTCTCGGGGTCTTCGAGCACACCGTCGATCCAGCGGCTCACCGGGATGCCGGAGAGATTCTGGAGCGACTTCTCCTTGCCGTC
>Ga0209947_1000616_pt1 | contig 22276 bp, 16 predicted proteins | sample SalPonR2_B_D2_MG_FD_185706 | JGI IMG/M metagenome (GOLD analysis project Ga0209947, IMG submission 185706) | Salt pond soil microbial communities from South San Francisco under conditions of wetland restoration - Salt Pond MetaG R2_B_D2_MG... ...
TCACGGTGCGACATGGGCCATTTTTGGCCTGTAACGGGACAAGCATTCTTCTTGCTCGGAAGTCGCGGGGCGCGCATCGCTATGACATTGCTGCCAAAATAGCCACATGAATAATTGCCCACATCGCCGAGAAATACAGGTTGCGCCGATGATGGATTGGACGGAAGGAGTCGGATTAACGATTTAGGATCAGCAGGTTACGAGATCAGTGTATCGGCAAGTCGCACCAATGTCGCACCCTGTTTTCTAGGCGAATCATGCAGATTGGCGGGTTGCACAGGATGAAACGCCTGCTCAAGTCCCAATTGATTATCTGTCTACGGAAGTGGGTGAAGACCAATTCGATTCTTGAGCGTGATCGTGGTGCAGAAGGTCGCCAGCGTTCATAGCCCACTAGCGTTCTTGTAGACACTTCCCCACGGCTTTCCCGCGGGCGTCGTCTGTCGGCAATTCCGCGGCGCGATCTAGGCACTGTGCCTTGGATTCATCGGGCGAGAGATCAATCAACCTGTTCCCGATCTGGTACAACTGCGCAATCTCCATGGTCGCATCCAGTGAGCCGAGCAAAGCCGCTCGGTGCAACAACGTCCACGCGCGTGCCTCAGAGTCTCTATCCTCTAATCCCTCATAATCCCGAGATCCGTACAAGATCGCGAGGCCGATGAGAGTGTCCGCACTTACGTCTTGACGCGTCTCGCAAGGCGAGAGCAATTGGTACGCCTTATCGTAGTTGCCAGCCTTCAGCTGTTCGATTCCACCAGCTTCATCACACGCGAATATGGACGTAGCTATACAAGAGCCAATCACGCTGGTCAAACTGAGCAATAGCAATCTTGGAATATTCAAAATGGAATTACCTCTTCTTGACCGTAACCCCGTAATTCGAGCCATGCGCGCAGGTGCTGGTGCGGCATGCATCAGAAGACAAGATGAATCGTGGTTCCAATCAGGGTCGTGATGGGCAGGCTGGTCTCCGTCAATTGGAGCAATGTGTCGGCAGCACCATGTCCAATAGTCCTTCACTGGGGGGAGATGGAACTCGCCGGAAGATGGAAGGAAACCGGCTATGATACGGCGAAATGTCTAACGGTTCTCCGGCGAACCCGGGCTGACACTTGGGGCGACGGATTCCGTGTCATCCGTATCCCAGATGAGGGTGAACGAGTCCTCGAGACGAACCGGAGAGGCCGGGTATCGGCCTGACTCGCGAAACTCGGCGAGGTCCTCATAAGCGGTCCGATTTCCTATCGCCGCGGCAGCACGGCTCAGGTCGAAGATGATCCGATCCGCAAACTCCGAAGGCCATATTACGTCGCCTTCTTTCAGGGGCACCGCGACCAGACCATTCCCAGGCACATCCTGGTCGACTGCTTTCGCCAGTGCGATGAGTCTCGCAGAGACCGCTACATTGTCCATCGGCATGGCGCGGAGCTCCTCGTAAAGCGGTGCCCACGTATCAGGCGGCCACAGAATGAGGGACTCTTCCAGAAACTGGACAGCCCCGTAGCCTGAGTTCTCGATATCCCTCAGAAGCGAGTCTGCTAGGAGTGGATTCGGATCTGTACCTATTCCCGCCCTGATTCGGAAGGCCAACTCGAATAGAGCGATAGCAGAACCAAGATCCGCAGAACGCGCAAGCCAATGAGTTACCAGATCGGGATCGTGAGGCACGCCATGCCAGCCACGGTATAGCTCGGCCATATTGTGCGCTGCTATTTCGTCACCTGCCTCAGCGGCATACAGCAACCAATCGTAAGCAAGTGAGGGGTTCCTCGGGAGGTGGTGGTAGCCATACAGATAGCCGGCGCCGACTTCGTTAGCCGCTTTCACATTACCAAGCTCGGCGGAACGTAACAGCCGGCTGCTGCTTGCTATTGGCGAATTGCATCCCCGTGCTTGGTTTTCGCTCAGGCAGCAAGCGGCGTGTGCGTAGAGGGCTTCAGAGTCATCCGGGTCTGGGTTGCTCGGGCAACTGGGCGGAACCTCGTCCTCCGGAGGCGGTTCATTGGCGCGAGCTATCTCCGTGACCGACATGGCGTTTCCCCAGCGAGCAACTGCCTCCAGAGACTCCAGCCAATTCAGAGTCTCCTGCGCATCCGGCCGGGTATTAGCTACTTCGAGGGCGTCTCTGGGGACGAGAGGGCCTCGGTGAAGACGCCCTCCTCGAAAGAAGTAGAAGAAGGTCGCTGATTCTGTGCTCACCGCGAGGATGTCGGCGGGCGCCGCGAGTCGCTCAAAGCCGAGATCTGCCAACTGTGCTTCGACATCGGCCCATGAAGCGCCTGATTGTGGTGCCGGTACTGTTGGCGCGTAAAGGCGGCGCAATAGCCACTCGCCGGCGCTAAGCGTGGTGCCACGGTAGTTTTCGCGGTGCGGCCCAGGCATGTAGTAGAAGAGAATTGGCCGGACCTGCTCTGAAGGGGATGTCACACGCGGTGTCGTGACACAGCCGGCCAAAATCAACGCTAGAGAGAATAGAGATAATCTGAACAATTGCGTTGCCTTGTGCGGGCCCTGGGTTTGGCCCCATCATTTCGGACCACCTACTTAAGAAGTAGATGCCCAGAGTTGGAAGGGATCAGTTTATCGCAATCGCCGGCAGGTCAAACGTCGCGGCTGGCGTTACAAATGAGCAGATGGGGGGCTTCGTCCGGAAAGAGGAGGGCAGGCTCGATACCGGTATGCGTCGCTCTCGATATCAACCAAATATGCGAACCATCCGGAAAACGAAAGTGCGTCATTGCCGGTGCGTCACGGTGCGTCATTGGCCATTTTCGGTCCGGAACAAGTAATAGCGACTATTGGGCGGGAGCCCGCTGGCTACGCATCCCCGTGACATTCCTGCCAAAATAACCACATGAAAAATTGCGTACATCGCCGAGAAATACAGGTTGCGCCGATGATGGATTGGACGGAAGGGATTGAAATAATGATTTAGGATCAGCGGCTTACGAGATCAGTCTATCGGCAAGTCGCACCGATGTCGCACCCTATTTTCTCGTCCTTTTGCCGCGAAATTCGGCTTGCTGAGTGACGTTGCGCAGACTCCATGATGTGTTTTCTATGATGCACCGGCGTATCGGACCGAAAAACGTAACGGTAAACGGAGCCGCCTCGTAACGCACAACTGTCCGATGTAGAGCTAGTGTTTCTTACCGATTCTCGCATGCTCAGGCGCTATGCGATCCGCTGCGTCGGCGAATCCACTCAATCACCCAGACGAAGCCGCCGGCGATCAGCCCCCAGTCCTGAGGCATGTCGAGGAGGATTGCGGCGCTGCCACCGACAACGGCCCACAAGAGCGGGACGGCGGCGAGGAGCATCGGTCGAGGATGGTAGGCGCCCGTCAGTAGCGCCAGCGTGAAGATCGTCGTTGGGCACGGAGCGACGCCGAATAACGGGGTTTCCGGGTAGGGATGGGTTGCGGCAAGGCCGACGACGGGATAGAGGACGAGCGCGTATCCCATCAGCGCCAGCGCCATCCAACCCGAAACGCCGCGGGGCAATCGGAATCGTATGCGATCCCTTGCGATACCCTCGATAAGAAAAAGCAGGGCTGCTATGACGAACAGGCTCCCGAAAAGATAAGCGGCGGGATTGATCCTGGCGAAGAACAGCCAGTGATAACCGGCACCCGTGATCAACCAGAAAGCGCTGAGGATGGACGCGATTGCCCGGTGCTTCCACGCCTGTCCGGATACGAGTAGTCCGACGGCCAGGACGCCGAGGGCGGCAGTGATCCATTGGAGAGGCCATATGCTCTGGTTGAAGTCGGAAAAGACCTGCAGGAATTCCGGCCTTGAGAACGGGAGGTTCATGGTATGGGAGAATAGCAGTCGGCCGCAGAGAGATCAGACGATGATCGAGTACCTGACCAAAGTAATGCTAACCGCCGTTGTCGTCGTGACGGTTGCCGAGATAGCCAAACGGAGTCCGATGTGGGCAGCCGTACTGGCCTCGCTACCACTCACTTCGCTGCTGGCCTTCGTGTGGCTCTATGTCGATACCGGCACGGCCGGGCAGATCGCGGCATTGTCCAGGAATATATTCTGGCTGGTTCTGCCCTCGCTCGTCCTCTTCTTCGTGCTTCCGGTCCTTCTCGATCGCGGCATCAACTTCTGGCTTGCCCTGATAGGCGCCTGCGGGGCGACATCGGCCACCTACCTGGTCACGGTGGTGCTACTCGGCCACTGGCGGGTACGGGGTTGATCGGGAGCCCCGCGGTTATTCGGAGACCGTGCCGATCAGTTCGTAGCTGTAGCCCGGATGACTGAGTTCAGCCAGGCCGACGGGGCGACCGTTGGTCCACGTGCGGCGCCGGATCACCAGGCAGGGCTCGTTCTCCTCCATCCGTAGCAGTCGGCTCACCTTCGCGGATGGCTGGACCGCGCGGATCACGTGCTCGGAGCTGTATACCGGGACCAACTGTGTGAGGTAGGCATTCGGCGTGATCTTCGTGAAGTCAGCCTGAACGTAACCCGGTGCGACCCGGGGAATGACATACCGTTCTTCGAGCTGAACCGGCTTTCCGCTCTCCAGATGCAGGATAAGGGAATGGAACAGCTTCTCGCCAGACTGTATGTCGAGGCGCTTGGCAACCATGGCGTCCGCGGCCACTTCTTCCAGCGTAATCACCTTCGAGGTATGCACGTGCCCACGGGCGTGAATCTCGTCGGCGATGTTGCGCACCATGAGCACATGGGAATGCGGTCGCGGCTCGGCAACGAAGGTGCCGACTCCCGCCACGCGGACCAGGAAATCCTCGTCTGCCAGTTCTTTCAGCGCCCGGTTTGCCGTCATCCGGGAGACGTTCAGCGAGTCTGCCAGTTCGTTCTCTGACGGTACCCTCTGTCCTGGCGTCAAATGGCCGGCCCGTATGAGATTCAGGACGTATTGCTTGACCTGGCAATACCTGGGCTGGGCGGAATCAAGCGCAGCTATGGCCCCGCGCATGGCGTCTTTTCGCGGCATCTGCCCCAATGGTCCCCCTGAAAAGGCCGATGAGTATGCCTCGCGAGGCCGGAAGATGCACGCTGTCGAGGCGACAGTCTCGCAGGAGAGCCGATGGCGCTCAGGCGGCGAGTCGGTCGATCAAGAGTTCCAGGGCGATGTGCGCCGCTTCGCCTGCCATCAGCGCCGAGATCACGCCACAGCAGAGCACCCGGCCGGCGAGAGTTGCGACACGCCGCTCGCACGCGGCCGCTGGATCGATCATCCAGGCGATGCGCTTGTGCAGTGCGCCGCCTTCGATCGACAGCGCGAGTTCGGGTGTCCGGGGGTGACCGTGCGCAGAAGAGTCTATCTGCAGCCGCCGCAGCTTGATCAGAAGGTCCGCGACGGCCAGATGGTCTCCGCAGCGGATTGCGGCAAAGCGGTCGGACTGATGCTCCAGTACGAGCCGCAGCGCGCCTGTGAGCTCTGATCGGATCCGAGTCGGGAAGGCGCTGGAGAGAGCACCGAAGAAAAGGAGCACCGCACTGTGCGCCCTGCGGGCATGATTGCGCTCATGATCGAGGACGATCTCCAGTTCAGCCTCAGTGAGCGAGTCTATGAGTGCTTGACTCACATAGATCCGCCGGACGAAGAGCCCGAGGCAGAAGGCGAAAGGTCGGTCGGAGGGGACGATGAAGGCATCCAGCGCGCCGTCGAATCTCGAGCACAGGCCGAGGTTCCGGCTCAAGCGCCGGTGCTCGTGACCGCGCAGCGCCGGAAGGAGCGTCAATCCGAGCATTAGCAGCGCTGAGAGCAAGGCCAGGGCGGGCAGCGTGAAGTTGATGCTGCCGGCCGGCAGATGCGGTGCGCAGGAGAAACCATCGGAACCCTGGTGGCAGTGATCCGCCAGGAGATTGAACCCGGCGGATTGCGATACCGCCACGGCCGACAGCAGAGCTACCGTGGTGGCCACTGCAGGCGTGACCCCGAACAACAACAGCGACGCCGTGTGGTAGCGCGGTGTGGACTGAGCGAGCAGCTGGCGCAGAGAGGGCCAGACGAAGGCCAGCGTGTGACCGGAAACCCTGAAGGCAAGAGCTCCGGCGAGGAGCAGGCCGAGCGTGGCCAGCAGCAGGTGCAGACTGTTCGCGAGGACGGCTTCAGTGATCATCGGTCCGACGCGCTTTCCGCTTCTGTGCGGCTCGCTTCCTCTTGATCATCGTCTCAAGCAGGTCCAGCCCGTTGTTTTCCATCGCCGCCGCGTAGTCGACCATCGCCAGCAGGTAGTTGTCCGACTGTCCGGAGGAGAGAGTGCCGAGCACGTCTTCGATGACGCGACTGATGAACTCGCCCCGTTCCACCTTCGCGGCGTACAGGTAAGCGTGACTCACCTTCTCGCGCGACAGCAGGCCTTTACGGTAGAGCCGTTCCATAGCCGCCTGGATGCTGTTGTGGGAGCTACGTCTCTGCTTGCGCAGCGCCTTGCTGACCGACTTCACTTCGGCTGCACCGTGCTCCCACAGGTGTTCGAGCACTGCGAGTTCGAGTGAGCCGAGGGCCAGTTCCGATGTCCTGATAGACATGCCGGAGAAATTAGACGGCAAAAAACCAATTGTCAATTTGTCTTGGCGGTGAATAATCGGCATTCTCTGTACACAAAGTCGATTCGTTTGCGTGATGGGGCGCAAAGGGAGACCGCGTCGGGCGGGCCTGGATGTCATCGGAAGATGGCTTGCTGACCAGCCCGGAAACGATTTGCGTTGAGGGAACAACTGCGGTAGTTTCGCCTCATTGGGGTTGTATAGACAACCTAAGATTGCGAGTCGCACCTTGGGGTGCACTCACGGGGACAAAGGATTGCTCGCCACCCGGAACAACGCCGCCATTGGGACTGGCGGCCTGCGATGAGGGACACATCGCCGTTTCCGATCTCGGGCCGGAACAGCCGGCCGCAGGATACGGGGGTAGGGTTGGTGACAGGTAGCTCAGCGAGGCAGCGCCGGGATCAGCGCATGATGCCGGACTACTTACGTCACCTTTGGAATTCGATAAGAGTATGTCGCGAACAGCGGGAGGCGTAAAAATGAAACCACGCAATCGGGCCCATCGGTATCGCAGCGGTTCAACGGTTCTTGCCGCACTGACGGCAGCCGTGTTGTCGCTGACGGTCTCGAATCCGGCCAGCGCGCAGGGCGCGGAAGAGGATGATGCGGCGGAATCGGAAACCATTGACGAGATTTTCGTCACCGGCAGCCGCATCAAGCGGGCAGACCTGACGAGCGTCGGGCCCACGACCATCATGACCGACGTCGAGATTGCCAACACCGGCGTGAACAATGTCGAAGTTCTTCTGCAGCGCCTGCCTTCGACGGCAGGCTTCGGCGGGAATTCCAACGCCGCTTACTGGGTGTCCGGCGGCTGGGGTACCGCCCAAGTGAACCTGCGCGGGCTGGGCGTCAACCGCACGCTCGTGCTGCTGAACGGCCGTCGTGTGGTTGCCGGCGGTTCCGGCGCCAACGACTCGGTGGATCTCAACATGATCCCGATGTCGGTGGTGTCACGGGTGGAAGTGCTGAAGGACGGCGCATCCGCCGTCTATGGCGCCGACGCCGTGGCCGGTGTGGTGAATTTCATCACGAAGGATCAGTTCGAGGGGCTGCAGGTACGCAGCGAGTTCGGTCAGACGAGCGAGTCGGACGGCGAGGACCTCATCGCTGGCGTGACCTTCGGCAATTACTCCGAGCAGGGCGGCTTCTGGTTCGACGTGAACTACCAGGACAGCCGTGCGGCGCCGCTGTTTCCGCGCGCTCCCTGCGCGCTGGCCGATATCGACGGTGACAATTCACTAGAATGCAGCCCGGGCAGTTCCTCGTCGGCAGGTGGCCGCGCGGTGCTTCCCGATGGCAGTCAGATCAATTTCATCGGCGGTGATCAGTTCGAGCCGTTCGACATTCAGGAGCATGGCTTCAATTCGAATCCGTTCTTCAACGCGAAGAACCCCGTCGAGCGTGTGACGGTCAATGCCGCCGGCGACTACGCGCTGACGGACAGCGTCAGCGTATTCGGCGAGGCCACTTTCAATTCGCGTCAGTCCTGGCAGCCGGCATCACCGGCCACGCTGAGGAACATCCCCTTCGATGCATCCCACCCGACCAACCCGACGGGGGAGGACATCGTGCTCCTCGCCCGGCGCACGGTCGAGTTCGGACCACGCGATTTCGAGCAGGACGTGACCACCTGGCGCTTTGTCGTCGGCCTGGAGGGTGAAATCTGGGACGACTGGAATTTCGATGTTGCATTCAACTGGGGCCGCAATACCGCGACCGATGCGCTCCTTAACAACATCAACACGCAGAAACTCGGGGAGACGCTGGACCCGACGACCTGCGGTACCAACGGCATCCCCTGCGCCGATATCCTGGGCGAGGGCGATCTGACGGCGGCCGTAGGCGACTACATTCTGGTCAACCAGCTCGATTCCGGCGGCAACGAACAGATCAGCCTTTCCGGCAACCTGGGCGGGGAGATCTTCGAGCTGCCTGCCGGTCCGGTAGGCCTGGCGGCGGGCTTCGAGTTTCGCCAGGACAAGGGCTGGCTGGATCCGGATTCGCTGCTGACCGCAGGTGCCGCGCTCGGCAACGCCCAGGATCCGATCTCGGGCGAGATCGAGGCGAGCGAGGTCTACGGCGAGGTGAGCGTGCCGCTGCTCACCAATGCGCCGATGGCCGAGTCGCTGAGTCTGGACCTCGCGGCGCGTTTCTCCGACTACGATCTCTTCGGCAGCGATACCAACTACAAGATCGGTGTGAACTGGCAGGCGGTCCCGTCCGCGAAGCTGCGCGGCACCTACTCGACGGCCTTCCGTGTGCCAAGCGTGCCGGAGCTCTTCTCGGGCGTGCGCGAGGCGCAGCTGCCGACCGCCGATCCCTGCTCGGGTTGGTCGTCGCTGGACCCGTCCAGCACGGTCTACCAGAACTGCCAGGCGGCCGGCGTACCGGTAGGCTATACCCAGTTCGGCTCGATCATCATCACGGATATCGGCGGCAATCCGAACCTGGAGCCCGAGGACGCGACGACGTTCACGATCGGTGCGGTGTTCGAGCCCGCGTTCCTGCCGGGCTTAGCGTTCACCATCGATTATTTCGACATCGAGATCGACGATGCCGTCGCCCAGACCTCCGGTTCGACGAAGCTGAGCATCTGCTACAACTCACCGAACCTCTCGCATCCCTTCTGCGATCCGGAGAGCCACACGCGGGACCCGCTGTCCGGCGAGGTGAATTTCCTCTCCGCACAGAGCGCGAATACGGGTAAGGAGGTCATGAAGGGCATCGACTACGGTGTCACCTACGACTTCGAGTACCGTTCCATCAGCAACTCCGTGAAGCTGCTGGCCTCGTATCTCGACGAGTACGAGATTACCGCGTTCGAGGGCGACGACCCGATCGTGCGTGACGGCTTCGTGGGCTGCTGCGTGGGCGGTTATCCCGACTGGCGGGCGCACGGCAGTTGGACGGCGTCCACCGACAGGTGGGATGCGACCTACAACTTCCAGATGATCGGTGCTGCCACCGACCGCAATGGCGCTCCGGGTGAGATCGGTACGGATATCGACCGCGTGTTCTACCACAATGTCCAGCTGGCCTACCGCATCAACGAGGCGATGCAGGTGCGTGTCGGCATCGATAACCTGTTCGACGAGGATGCGCCTTACGTGAGGTCCTGGTCGGATGGCAATACCGATACGCTGACCTACTCGCTGCTCGGTCGGTACGCCTACGCCCGGTTCACGTACGACTGGATGCCCTGATCGAGTGATCGGACCGGCTTCCACGGCCTCGGCCGCCCGACTCCCCAGGGGGCGGTGAGCCCGGCCCGGTCGGAGGTATCCTCCGGCCGGGCCGAAGCCGGGCATCGGTCCCACGACAGACCAGGTTGCCCGTGTGCCGGTAGATGCGTCGGCACAACAGGCCAGCACCGACCAGATTGGAGACATCATGCAGTCCAGACAGGCAATTTCATTTACCGCGATCGTCGTCCCGTTACTGGCGCTGATTGCCGCGGCCACGCTGTCCCCGCGCACGGGTTTCGCGGATGAGAGCGGCGGCTGGCTAATCGATACCGGCGTGAACGTCGACGAGATCAACCAGGATCTCGTGCCGACCGAGCCAACGGTGGATGTCGCCGTGTACTACCCGTCTAACCTTGACCCGAAGTTCCGCGAGTTGGTGTCGGTCGACGGTATTATCAGGGAATTTCGGGAGGCCAAGCGCATCTTCGGCGAAGCCGGTGTGCAGTTGAAACTGCTCTGGGTGAAGCGGAGTTACGTCGACCCCACGCATTTCTCGATCCTCGCTTCGGACACCACGCATGAACTGCCCAGTGACGGTTTCGTCAATCTCTACGTCGACTCGGAGCGCAAGCCCGCGCAGCTGACGGAGGAGGCGGCGACCGCATTCGATGCGATCGTCGAGCACGACAGCCGCAACGCGGAGACGATTTACCTGATCGCGCTTCAGGGCGTCTACATGGGTTACTGGGAGACCACGGATAACGGCCGCAACTGGGCACCGCGGCTCGTTAGGACACGAGCGCTGTCATTCCCGTCCTACAGCTACGGTGGCACCGTCCCGCACCGGCTGCGCGGCGTCATCACGCTCTCGGGCCACGACGACGATAATTACCGCATGGTCGCGCACGAGCTGGGCCATAAGCTGATGAACGTGAGCCACGAGTACAAGGGCCAGGCGCCACAGCACGAGGTGGAGGCCGACGGCGGCCTCATGCTCTACGGGAACGGCATCGACATTCCCTCGGGGGAAGCGGGCCGCTGGCACCGCGAGCGGCTGCACATGTCGCCCTATATCTACCGTTACACGAAGGACGGGGTACGCGTGCAAAACCCGGACTACGTGGGTCACGGTTTCTATTATGACGCTCTGTACGGCGACAAGGTCGTCGAGTTCGAAGGCATCCGTCTGCCGGGAAAGGACTGAGCGTCGCGAAATCCGAGCGCCATGGGTCGGAGGGCAGTGCGAAGAAAAAACCAATTGATAGTTGGTTTTGTCTCGCCTAGGCTCATCGGCATGGTGAACGGAGCGGCAACGTCTGCCGGCCGCAAGGGCGGTCGCGGCGGGCGCGAGTCAAGGGGTAACCAGCGGTTGCGCCTCTGTCCATTCACAATGCGAAGCAATTGATTTGCGGATACTCAAGTGGAGAGCAGCATGAAGACACTTCTACGAGCCACTACCGTTTGCATGGCCATTGCGGTACTGCCGTTCGCGGCCTTTGCGGAATCCGACGAGGCCCATTCCCACGGCGACGATCACGGGCACAGCCACAGCCACTCCGGCGCAGAGCCTGCGAAGACTTTCGAGGTAGTCGATGTGCCGAAGTCCGAGAACGCGCCCGCGATGACGCGTCTCGCGTCCGGCGTCACGGTGATCGACGACGTGGCGGACTTCGGGGACCTGGTGGGCGTCACGACCCACGAGGGTATCTTCGGGCCCCTCCTGTACGGTTCGAAGCTCAGGGCCTTCTACATCGTCCTCAAGCCGGGCCAGTTTCTCGCCGAACACCCGCATCCGACCGAGAGCATGATCTACACGGTGTCGGGGAAATGGGTGCTCGCGAGCGAGGGCAACCGCCGGGTCATGGAGCCCGGGACGCTGTTCCACTTCGCCGACGAGGCGCCCACCGGCTGGGAAGCTCCGTTCAACGAGGACGCGCTGCTGCTGGTCGTGAAGACCCGCGCGCCGGACGATAACTACGAGTCCACCATCGAGGGCCTGGAAGGCATGGCTGCGATGGTCGACCGTCAGATGAAGGAGGAGGGCGTCGCGTTCTGGTATGACCAGGTCCCGGCCGATCATCCCGCCCGCCAGTACGCACGGAAAGTAAATCCGGACTTCGATGAGGTCATGGACCGCCTCGAATCCGGTGACGTCGTCCGCTGAGTGACGGCGACGCCCGGGTGGCTTGCGCTCGCGCCGACCGGCGGGCGCAGGCTACCCGGGAGATCCGTCGCAACCGCATTTCCCATGCAGGAGCCATAGTTAGTTGTCTGACCCCATTCTGAAGCGGATCGGGAACCGGTCGACGATCGCGACACTCCTCGCATCGCTGTTTTGCCTGTCCTCGGGTGGCGCATGGGCGCAGGGCAGTCTGCTCACGGAGGCCGAAGCAGTCGGTCGCGGGCTCGCGCGAGCGGAAGTGAACGCGCTGCTCGAGACGCGGCGTCAGATTGCCGCCGGCAATACCCGCGCGGCCGGGCGCTGGTCGAATCCGGAGATCGAATACAGCCGCGAGAGCGTGGACCTGCCCGGCGGAGAGGGCCGGGAGAAGTTCCTGTGGATACGCCAGCGACTGAACGTCGCCGGCGTGCATGGTCTGGAACGCGAGGCGGCCGCCGCACTGGAGGTCGCCGCCGGCGCACGGGCGGAGATCGAGCGGCGTGGGATCGCAGCGGACATCCGTCGTTTGTACTACAGCGCGCTGGCGGCCGAGGCGCAGTTGCGAACGGCCCTGCGCTGGCAGGGGCGGCTCGATCAACTGGCTGACTCCGTGTCCCAGCGTGTGGCCGCCGGCGATGCGTCCCGCTACGACCTCCTGCGCATCGAGCGGGAGTTTGCGCTGCTGCGCGGAGAAGTGCTCGACCGCGAGGCGGCGGCGGAATCGGCGCGTGACCGGCTCTTCAGCCTGATCGGCGGCCAGCCGGCGGCACTGTCGGGGCAGGTATTGCCGCCTGCGGTCGGTGAATCGGCCGTGGCAGACGTGGTGGCCGAACACCCCCTGCTGTCCGCGCTCGATGCCGAGGCGGACAGCGCCTCGCTGAGCGCCCGCGCGGCGGGCCGGCGGACCTGGCCCGAGGTGACCGTGGGCGTGGGGCGCCGCGAGGTCGAGGAACCGGGGCTCGATGCCAACGGCAATCTCGTGATGCTGGGACTGGAGGTGCCGCTGTTCGACCGGGGCGACGGCGAAGAGTTTGCCGCGGAGAGCCGTGCCAGGCGTCTTGATGCGGAACGGCGTATGGCCGCGAACCGGCTGACGGCGGAGACCCGCGCGGCCGTCCGCGCGGTGGAGGCGGGCCGGGAGGCTGCCCAGCTCCTGCAGGCCGCCGACGCCGAAGAGCATTCCCTGGCGTCCATTGCCGAGAGCGCCTACGCGGCAGGCGAGATCGGCGTGATGGAACTGATAGACGCCCACCGGGCGGACCTCGCGGCGCAACGCGAGGCAATCGAGCGCGCGCAGTCAGCCCGCGAATCGTTCATCGAACTGCAATTCCTGAGAGGAGAGCCATGAGCAATCTGTACAAGACGGGCCTGATCGCGGCCCTGTTCGCGCTGCTGAGCGCCTGCGGCGGCCCCGACGATCAAGGTCACCCCCATGATGGCGACGCCGATCACGCCCACGAGACGGCGGCCGACGACCATGGCCATGACCACGATGGTGGCGATCACGGCCACCCTCACGACGATGCTGCCGCGGAGACCGAGGCATTCTACGGCGAGGAGGCCGACGCACCGACGGAATCCGCCGACGCGGCAGGAGACGCCGCAGAAGACGAGGACCACCACCACGACGGCGAGGGGCATGAGCATCAACACTGAGAGCCTGCTGCTCCCGCTGGCCGCGGCATTGTTGCTTGCGGCCTGCGGGGGCTCCGCGTCGGACGATCACGGTCACGCCCACGGCCCGGCCGAGAACGAAGGCGCCCATGATCACGGCGGCGAGGAATCCACGCTCATCCATACCGATTACACGGACGTCACCGAGCTGTTCGTGGAGTTCCCCGCGCTCGTCGCCGGCCAGAGTTCCACGTTCTCCGCCCACGTCACCCGACTCACCGACTACGAGCCGCTCATCTCCGGGCGCCTGGACATCATCCTCGAAAAGGGTGGCCGGGCGGCGGGCCGGTTCCGGGTGAACGAGCCGGCACGGCCCGGCATCTTCACGCCCGCGGTGACGCCGCGTGAGGCGGGCACCTTCGATCTCGTAATCGAGGTCAGCGACGGCGATCTCGCGGCCACCCATCGGCTCGGCGAGGTCACCGTGTTTGCCGATGCCGCCGCCGTGGCCGTGAACCAGCCCGAGATCGAAGGCGACATCGGCTATCTGAAGGAACAGCAGTGGACGAACCCGTTCGCTACCGTGCCGGCGACGGAGCGTCCGATGCGTCGCTCGGTGCCCGGGTTCGCCACGGTACTCGCCCCTGCGGATGCCGGTGCGGAGGTCCGCGCCCCCGCTGACGGCTACTTTGCCGGCGCCGGCCTGGTGCGTGCCGGACGCAGCGTGGAGGCGGGCAGCGTGCTCGGCTACCTGGTGCCGCGTCTCGGCGAGGGCAGCGACTTCGGCAGCCTGCTCGTGGCGCTCGAGCGCGCCCAGGCAGAACTCGCGCTGGCCGAACGTGACGTGGAACGGCTCGAAGCTCTCTTCGAGCGAGGCGCGATACCCGAGCGCAGGCTGATCGAGGCCCGGCACGAACTCGACGTGGCGCGCGCCGCACTGGACGCGGCCCGCAACCGGGTGGAGCAGTACCAGCGCGGCAATCAGCAGGCCGGCATCGCGCTCCGCGCGCCCGTCTCCGGCGAGGTGCTCGAGGTCAACGCCCGGCCGGGCGCCTTCGTGCGCGCCGGCGCCCGGGTGTTCCGCATTGCGGCGCCCGAACGGCGCTGGCTGGAGATCCGCGTGCCGGAGCGATTCTCGGCCGAGATACAGGAGACGAGCGGCGCCTGGTTCGACCGGGACGGAGCCGACACCGTCGTGCTCGACGAATGGCACGGCGCCCACGTCGTACAGGTGGCCCCGGCGATCGATCCGGACAGCCGCACTGCGTCCGTCACGGTGGAATATCCGACGGAGCAGGGGCCGGCCGCGGTAGGCGCGCGATTCGCCGCGCACGTATTCGTCTCGGAACCCGTCTCCCGTCTCGCGGTGCCGCGCAGCGCCGTCATAGACGACGGCGGGCGCGCCGTCGTCTATGTACAGACGGGCGGCGAGGCCTTCGTGCGCCGCCCGGTCCGGCTCGGTATCACCGATGGCGAACTGGTCGAGGTTCTCGGCGGCGTCGAGGCCGGCGAGCGCGTGGTCTCGGAAGGCGCCTATTTCGTGAAGCTCGCTGCCGCCGGCGGCGAGGAAATCGGCCACGGCCACGCACACTGACGGGACCCCGCCATGGTCGATCGCATCATCCGCTGGTCGCTGACCAACCGCCTGCTCGTACTGGCGGGCGCGGCACTCCTGCTGTTCTGGGGCGGGTGGCGTGCGCTGCAGTCTCCCGTGGACGTATTCCCGGACCTCACCGCGCCCTCCGTGACGGTGGTGGCCGAGGCCCACGGCATGCCCCCCGAGGATGTCGAAAAGCTGGTGACTTTCCCCATCGAGACGGCGATGAACGGCGCCGGCGGTGTGCGCCGGGTGCGATCGAACACCGGCATCGGCATCAGCGTGGTGACCATCGAGTTCGAGTGGGGCACCGACATCTACCGGGCACGACAGCTCGTTTCCGAAAGGCTGCAGACTGCCGCGGCCACGTTGCCGGAGGACCTGCCGCCGCCCGTCATGACGCCGGTGACTTCGATCATGGGCGAGATTCTCTTCATTGCGCTAGTCTCCGACCGCCACGACGAAATGACCCTGAAGACCGTGGCGGACTGGAACGTGCGACGGCGACTGCTCGCGGTCGGCGGCGTCGCCGAGGTCATCCCCATCGGCGGCGAGACCCGGCAATATCAGGTGGTCGCCACGCCGGAACGCCTGGCCGCCTACGGCGTCACTCTTGGTGAGCTGCGCGACGCGGTGGCTCGGGCCAGCCGCAACTCTTCGGCGGGCTTCGTGACCGAAAACCGGCAGGAGTTCCTCATCCAGGGCCTCGGTCGCGCGCGAACTGTCGCCGATATCGGCCAGGCGCTCGTCACCGAGCGGGACGGCATGCCGGTGCTGGTGCGCGACGTGGCCGAGGTGCGTACGGGCCCGGCGCCGCGCCGCGGCACGGGCGCCTACAAGGGCCGCGACGCCGTGGTCCTGGGTATCCAGAAACAGCCGGGCGTGAATACCCTGGAACTCACCGAACGTCTCGATGCCGTCATCGCCGAGCTCGGCGCCTCGCTGCCCGAGGGCATGCGCATCGAGACGGACGCCTTCCGCCAGGCCGACTTCATCACGATCTCCATCGACAATTTGGCCGCGGCACTGCGCGACGGCGCCCTCCTGGTGGTCGCGATCATGTTTCTGTTCCTCTTCAGCGCGCGGGCCACTGGCATCGCGCTTCTGGCCATCCCACTGTCGCTGCTGGTGGCCGTGCTCACCATCCGCTGGATGGGCGGCTCGCTGAACACGATGACCCTGGGCGGCATGGCCATCGCGCTCGGCGCGCTGGTGGACGATGCCATCATCGTAGTAGAGAACATCGTCCGGCGCCTGCGTGAGAACGCCGCGGCGGAGGAGGCGAAGCGAAGGCCTGTCTTTGAAGTGGTGTTCGAGGCGACACGGGAGATCGAGGGTTCCATCGTATTTGCGACGCTCATCATCATCCTGGTCTTCCTGCCCATATTCTTCCTGAGTGGCGTCGAGGGTCGGCTGCTGCAGCCTCTGGGTCTTGCCTATGTCGTCTCGCTCGCAGCTTCGCTGCTGGTGGCGCTGACGGTGACGCCGGTGCTTTGTTACCTCGGCCTGCCCGGTGGCAAGGCCGCAACGTCCGACCACGACACCCGCTTCATCGCGGCACTTAAGTCTGCCTACCGTCCGGCGCTGGATTGGTCTCTCGGTCACTGGCGGACCGTGGCGGGCGCCTCGGCGCTCGTGCTGGCAGCGGCGTGCGTCGCGCTCGCCCTCGCGGGCCGCGGCTTCCTGCCGGAGTTCAACGAAGGCAGCCTGACGCTGAGCGTCGTGACCCTGCCGGGAACCTCGCTGGAGACCTCGGACGAGATCGGCGGCCGCGTAGAGGAGATCCTGCTCGAGCAACCGGAAGTCGTCGCTACGGCGCGCCGCACCGGGCGGGCCGAGCTGGACCCTCATGCGCAGCAGGTATTCGCTTCCGAGATCGACGTCACCCTGGATATGCAGGAGCGCGACAAGTCGGAGTTGCTGGCCGACCTCCGCGGGCGGTTCGCTTCCATCCCCGGCACCAACGTTATCATCGGTCAGCCCATCTCGCACCGCATCGACCACATGCTCTCCGGCACCCGTGCCAACATCGCGATCAAGATCTTCGGCGAGGACCTGTTCGAGCTGCGCCGGCTGGGTGGCCAGATCGAACTGCTGGTCGCCGGGATCCCCGGTGCGGTGGACGTGGCCACCGACCAGCAGGCGGAGATCCCCTTTGTCTCGGTGCGCTTCGACCGTGCTGCTCTGGCCAACTACGGCATCACCATGGCCGAAGCAGCGGAATCCCTCGAGACCGCATTCACCGGTACCACGGTCGGGCGCATCCTGGAAGGTGAGGCGAGCTTCGACCTGGTGGTGCGATTCCCGGAAGGCGCCAAGACCGACATCGAGACGCTGCGCGAGACTCTGCTGACGCTGCCGTCCGGCGCCTGGGTGCCGTTCTCCGCGCTGGCCGACATCCGCAGGGAGCGGGGGCCGAACACGATCACGCGCGAGGATGTCCAACGCAAGCTCGTCGTCATGGCGAACGTAGCCGGGCGGGACCTGATGAGCGTGGTGGAGGATATCCGTGCCGCGGTGGCCGCAGGGGTGGAGCTTCCCACCGGCTACTACGTCGAGTACGGCGGCCAGTTCGAGAGCGCGGAGGCCGCCGGCACACGGCTTCTGATCCTCGGTGCGGTCGTGGTCGTGGGCATATTCCTCCTGCTCGTGGCCGCCTTCGGTACCGCGCGGGATGCCGCCCTTGTGATGCTGAATCTGCCGCTGGCGCTGATCGGCGGCGTCGCGGGTGTCTGGTACACGGGCGGCATCCTGACCATCGCTGCGGTCATCGGCTTCATCACCCTGTTCGGTATCGCGACTCGAAACGGCGTGATCCTGGTGGATCACATCGATCGGCTTATCCGGGACGAGAGCATGGACCCGGAGGCGGCCGTGCGGCGTGGATCGATGGAACGGCTGGTGCCCATACTCATGACCGCGCTGGCTACCGCACTCGCGCTGGTGCCGCTGGCGCTCGCCGGCGGCGAGCCCGGTAGCGAGATCCAGGCGCCGATGGCCGTGGTCATCCTCTGGGGGCTGTTGAGTTCCACGGTGCTCAACATGCTGGTGGTGCCAGCGATGTTCCTGCACCTCGGGTCACCGATCAAACGCGTGCCGGCGCAGTGAACATCATACGAAGTGTCCGCTATTCGAAAAGCCAGTGAAGACGGGTGGCACCTGTCCTGACGGGGGCGCCACCGGAGACTGCGTATGAAGCCTGCCTTTCTCGCTCGCAAGTCACATAAGTGGATCGCACTGCTGGCAGGCGTCCAGGGTGCCGTTTGGATGTTGAGCGGAGCGTACATGGTTGTCGTGGATCTGGATTTCATCCACGGCGATTCGCTGGTTCGGAATCTGGCAGAGCCGCTTCCCGAGAATCTGGGCGGTCTGTACCCGATTTCGTCGGTATTGCAGCGCTTTCCGGATTCGTACGCTATTCAGGCCGTCTCGCAACGGAATACGCCCAGGTACATCGTGCAACGTAACTCGTCGCCGGTCCTGCTCGACGCACAGAGCGGTGCCGTGCTGTCGCCCATCGACTCTGAAGAGGCGACGTTGCTGGCGCAGCACTACTACTCGGGATCCGCCGGCGTTGAACAGGTGAAACGCCTGAGCGATGAAGAGACGAAGCCCATCGAACTCCAGACGACCGGTTTGCCGTTGTGGCAAGTGACGTTCGATGATCGCATCAACACGACGTTCTACATATCACCAAACAGCGGCGAACTCGTCGTGCGTCGGCACGCATTCTGGCGGATTTTCGATTTCCTCTGGATGCTGCACATCATGGACTACGACGATCGATCACAAGTGAACAACAACCTTCTTCGTGTAGCAGCGCTGGTCGGGACCGGCATGGCCGTAAGCGGTATCTGGCTGCTCTTCTTTGCGTTCCGCTCGAGACCGGCGCCGCCCGGTAATCGCGGCGCGGTATCGACGTAGGGGCGGAGCAAGGCTCATGATCTGGGTTCGACGATTCCACAAGTGGATAGGCCTCGCGATCGGCGTGCAGATCGGTCTGTGGATGGTCAGCGGGCTGATGATGAGTCTGCTGGATCAGGATAAGGTGAGGGGAGCCGATCATCGCAGCGTCAGCCCGACAGCATTGATTCGCGGCGGCTCCGCCGACTTACTCGAGCCGCATCAAGTAGTCGAGTCGGCGCGTATCAGTGGATACCTAACCTCGGTAAGCCTCGTCTCACTGCTCGGGAGAAGGTATTACCGCGCGACTACCGCGGACGGCGTCGAACTCTTTGATGCGGAGAACGGGTCACCATTCGAACTGGACTCCACCCGAGCTGCGGACATCGCGATGCGCGACTACGCCGGTACGGCGGAGTTGGCCTCCGTGTCTCGGGTCGAAGCGCCAACCAGGGAGGTCCGCAGGCATGAGGGGCCTGTATGGCGTGCGAACTTTCGTGACGATGCGAATACGTCCATCTATATCTCTGCGAAAGACGGCACGATTCTCGAGCGACGCAACGACACCTGGCGGCTCTTCGACCTATTCTGGATGCTGCATATTATGGACTATGCAGAACGGGAGAACTTCAATAACCCTCTTATCATCGTCATCGGGCTGAGTGCCGCCTTTTTCTCCCTCAGCGGTATCCTTCTGCTCGTAAACAGCTTCCAGAAGGAGGATTTCTACCTCTTCCGGCCCGGCGCCCGCAGCGCGAACAGACGATTGACGGTCACTCGACTTTCCGGCGATGTCATGGCGCGGGTAGAGGCGCTGTCCGGGCAGCGGCTTTATGATGCGTTGGCCGGCTCCGGCATCGTCCTGCCGTCCGACTGCGGCGGCGGCGGTACGTGTGGCCTCTGCGAGGTAACAATCGGACCCGGAGCGCCTGTTTCGGACGCGGACCGCCGGCTTATATCGGAAGGCCGTTTGTCAACGGGTGTCCGTCTGGCCTGTCAGGCCAGAGTAGGGGAGGGCGGCACAGTACGCGTGTCGCGAGGGACGCTGGAGACACGGCCGCGAACGGTGACTGTCGCCAGTGCCCGATGTCTGACACCCTTTATTCGTGAGATTGTGTTCGACGTGGACGCTCCACCGATCGAGTATCGTGCCGGCTCCTACATCGATGTGCTCATCCCTCCGCACCGCACCGTGCTCGACGAACTGGATGTTCCCGCCGACGCGCGGCAAGCCTGGATGCCCGAAGCGCGAGGGTTGGTTGCGAGCGCTGGCGCGAGCGTGCGACGGGCGTACTCGCTGGCCACTGCCGCGTTGGATAACCCGGGGCAGCTGGTTCTCAACGTACGGCTGATGTTGCCGGCAGCAGGCGCGACAGATGCGCCTGCGGGAATCGGTTCCGCTTACATGTGGAGTCTCCGGCCCGGAGATACGTTGGAGATACTGGAGCCGCGCGGGGAATTCCACGCGGATTCCGGTGAGTCCGACATGATCGTAATCGGCGGCGGTGCCGGCATGGCGCCCTTGCGTGCGATCATTCGCGACCAGTTACTGCACCGCAAAACCAGGCGACGAATCAATTTCTGGTACGGTGCAAGAACATCCGCTGATTTGTTTTACGTGGCAGAGCTCGACCGGCTGCAGGCGAGTCACGAGAATTTCAGCTGGCAGCCGGTGCTTTCGGAACCGCTCCGGACAGATGAATGGAATGGACCAGTTGGTTTCGTTCATCAAGCTGCATGCGAGGCGCTACTTAGGGATCGAGCAGACCTTGCGCGATGCGAGTACTTCGTTTGCGGCCCACCGGCCATGCTGGCAGCGACGCGAAATGCGCTCGCGCATTTAGGTGTTTCTGAAGATCGTGTTCATTTTGACGATTTCGGTATCTGAATTGGTGAAAACGGGAGCCGTTCAAGGGACATTCCAACGGCTCGGAAGCTGATCATGGCTATCCGAAGCATTGCGGCGCTGCAGACAGGAACGAGCCCGGAAGGGACTGCCGACACTGTCGAGCGAATCCTCGCGTTCGAACCGGATATCGCCGAAGCCCGTCCGGATTTGCTGGTGCTCCCGGAGGCGACGCTCGGCGGTTATCCGAAAGGCCGGGATTTCGGCACCCGCATTGGAATACGGACCGATGCCGGGCGTACCGAGTTCCTGGAATACTGGCAACAGTCGGTTCTCATGGACGGGCCGGAGTTGCGCGCCGTCGCAGATCTCGCGCGGCGTTGCCGGTGCGCAATCGTTGTCGGGATTATCGAGCGGGCGGGAGCCACGTTGTACTGCACCGCCGTATTTCTGTCCGCGGATGGCGAAATAGTCGGCAAGCATCGCAAGCTGATGCCCACTGCCAGCGAGCGACTCATTTGGGGCATGGGCGACGGCTCTACGATGCCGGTGATCGAGACGCCGGCCGGGCGCGCGGCTGCCGCCATCTGCTGGGAGAATTTCATGCCTCTGTTCCGCTGCGCGCTGTACGCAAAAGGCGTCGATGTTTGGTGCGCCCCGACGGTGGATGACAGGGACACATGGCAGACGGCGATGCGCTACATCGCCTACGAGGCCCGCAGCTTCCTGGTCAGTGCCTGTCAATTTGTTCCGGCGGGGGCCGAAGCGGCGGAGAGCCGGCCGGTCATCCGCGGAGGCAGCGTCATCGTGTCACCCATGGGAGAAGTGCTGGCCGGTCCGCTTTTCGATCAGCCGGGCTTGATTCTGGCCGATATCGATCTTCAAGATGTGGTTCGTGCGCGCTACGACTTCGACGCCGTGGGCCATTATGCGCGATCCGATATATTCAACCTGTCTGTCGACGAAGCGGAGCGTGAAGCCGTCTCGACGACCCGCGAAGCCGAGTCCGATGACGAGTAAGCGTGGCGCCGACGTGGCGGCACAGATCGGCAGCCTCATCTGAAGCCGGGGCGAAATGATCTCCCTGGTGTCTGCTTGCGCTCGACCCGCACGCGTGGAGGGTTCGTCAGTTCGGACGCGAGCGCCATCCGGGTCGTGGTAGTGGTCTGATCCAGGAGCGGCCGGTCGCAAAAATCTGCTAGTGTCTATTCCTGCCCGTGTTCCTTCCGAATTGTTTCCTCCCACTCTTCCAACAGTTCGTCAGTTCTATTAATCACGAAATCGCATCGATCGTGATACTTGGAGAATAGGATTTCCAGGTTGGAATAATTCTTGTCGATTTCGTCCAACATTTGGCTCGTAATGATATCCACCCTGGCAGCCACTATTTTGGCTGACATTTCCTTGGTCCGGCTAAACTCTGCATACATC
>Ga0209947_1000617_pt1 | contig 22269 bp, 17 predicted proteins | sample SalPonR2_B_D2_MG_FD_185706 | JGI IMG/M metagenome (GOLD analysis project Ga0209947, IMG submission 185706) | Salt pond soil microbial communities from South San Francisco under conditions of wetland restoration - Salt Pond MetaG R2_B_D2_MG... ...
CGGGCGGCGTTCTCGACGGCGATCTCGACGGTCTGATGGCGGCGACGCTGGCGATGAATGCGAGCGGCAAGACGCGGGCGGAGGCCCAGGCCGAAGGCTAGGAGCGGGCGCGCGTCCTCGGGCCCCCGTACCGGGAGCCACTCGAACGCGCGCGGTGCCTCCGGCGGGAGTTTGTTGCCAGGATGAAGGGGGGAGGGGCGGTGGAGATTCACGGACTTGGAGCGCAGGATCTGGCCGGGCGCATGGCGCGGCGGGAGATCTCGCCGGTCGACGTGATGCGCGCGACGCTGGACCGGATCGCGGCGCTGAACCCCGGGCTGACTGCGATCGTTTCGCTTCGGGACCGCGAGGCGCTGATGGGCGAGGCGCGGCTGGCGGAGGCGGCACTGATGGGGGAGGGGCCGCAGGGCTGGCTCCATGGCGTGCCGGTGGCGGTCAAGGATCTTGTCGACGTGAAGGGCCTGCCGACAAGTTGCGGGGCGCCGTTCCTTGCGGGGCAGGTGGCCCGGGCCGACGCCGGGATCGTGACGCGGATGCGGGCCGAGGGTGCCATCGTCGTCGGCAAGACCAATGTGCCGATGTTCGGGCTTGGCGGACACTCGACCAACAGGGTCTTCGGTGTGACCAGGAATCCTTACGACCGGACACGCACGTCCGGCGGTTCCTCGGGCGGTGCGGGGGCTGCGCTGGCAACGGGGCTGCTTTCGGTGGCCGACGGCTCGGACATGATGGGCTCGCTCAGGAACCCCGCCGCGTGGAACGGCGTCTACGGGTTTCGCCCGACCGTGGGCCTGATCCCGCGCGGCGGGGTGCCGGGCACGCCCTCCTACGGGGTCTCGACGCTGGGACCGATGGCCCGCGAGATCGGGGATCTGGCGGCACTCCTGCGGACCATGTCTGGCGGTGCCTTCGCCGGTATCGGCACGGCGCCCGCGCGTCCGCGCATCGGCTGGTTGGGCGACTGGGGCGGGGCCTATCCGATGGAGCCCGGCATCCTCGCGCTGACCGAGGCGGCGCTGACGCGCATGGAGGAGGCTGGCTGGGCGGTGGAGCCGGTGGCGCCGCCCGTCCCGCGGGAGTTGATCTGGGACGCGTGGACCGACCTGCGCGCCTTCGCCGTGGCGCAGGATCTTGTGACCCATTGGCGCGCGCCCGAGGCACGGTCGCAACTGAACCCGCAGGCGATCTACGAGATCGAGCGCGGTCTTGCGCTGACCGGCGAGGCAGTGGCCCGCGCGCTGGACTTGCGGGAGACGTGGCTCGCCGCGCTCGATACGCTTTTCGCCACTTATGACGCGCTGGTCCTGCCTGCCGCGCAGCTCTGGCCCTTCCCGGCGGAGTCGGACTGGCCGCGCGAGATCGCGGGCGTGGCGATGGATACCTATCACCGCTGGATGGAGGTGGTGGTGCCGGCCAGCCTTGCCGGTCTGCCGGCGCTGGGGATGCCCGCGGGGCTGGGCAAGACCGGTCTGCCGGGCGGGCTGCAACTGATCGGGCCGCATGGATCGGATGCGAGCCTCCTGGCGCTGGCCCGGACCTACGAGGAGGTGATCGGCCCGCGTCCCATACTTGGCTGACGCGCTTTCGCTTTACCAGCGCCCCACGCCTCCGCTACCTTTGCGGCGGGAGGACACGCGACCATGATTGACACGCCATGAGCGATACGGTGGAGCAGCATCTGGCGCCGTCGAAAGTGCCGGTCGTCAACACGATGACACTGGACGACATTCGTTACGCGCTGCGCGAGGGGCTGCGGGATTTCAGGCGCAGGCCGATGATGGGGCTGTTCTTCGCCAATGTGGCGGTGATGGGCGGCTGGCTGATCTATACCATGCTGTTCCTGTGGCACATGGAATGGCTGGCCATACCGCTCACCTTCGGCTTCCCGCTGATCGGCCCGTTCCTTGTGGTGGGGCTCTACGAGGTCTCGCGCCGGCTCGAGGCGGGGCAGACCGAGTGGCGGCGCAACGACATCTTCGGTGTGATCTGGCGCCAGCGCGCGCGGCAACTGCCGCTGATGTCCTGGGTGGTCATCGTCTACTATCTCTTTTGGTCGTTCTTCGCGCATATGCTGTTCGCGCTGTTTCTGGGCCCCTCCGTCCTGATGAATGTCACCTCCTCCTACGCCTACCTGCTGGAGCCGGAGGGGCTGAGAATGCTGCTGGTGGGTAGCGCGTTCGGTGCGGTCTTCGCCTTCGTTCTGTTCATGCTCACCGCGGTGTCGCTGCCGCTCCTGCTCGACAAGGAGCTGGACTTCGTGACCGCGATGCTTACCTCGATTGCGGTGGTACGGAAGAACCCGGTCGTGATGCTGAGCTGGGCCGCGGTGATCGCGGGGACGACCTTCCTCGGAATGCTGCCCTATCTTCTGGGTCTGTTCGTGGTGCTGCCTGTGCTTGGTCACGCCACGTGGCATATCTACCGACGCGCGCTGACCTCGGTCGATTAGGCTCGCGACGCTGCAGCCGCGGGGCGAGGCGCGTCGCCTGTTTTACATGGGCGGGCAGGGTGATGGCGCTGGCGTCAAGGACGTGCAGGCCCGGGGCGCGGATCGTGGCGATCGAAAGGTGACGCCTTCCCCTCGACGACCAAAGCCGGGCACTTGGCCCGGCTTCGGTATCGGTGTGATGGCTGCAGGCCTGCCTCGGCGCGGGCCAAGGGCTGCGGTGTCGTCAGTCCTCGGCCGGCTTCGCGGCCGGTGCCGCGGCAACCGGGCGCGCCATGCCCGACGCGGCGCCGCTGCGGCCGGCCTGACCGCCGGAGAAGGTAGCCCGCGAGCTGCCCTGTTCGCCACCTGAAAGCGGGTCCTCGGCGCGCTGCACCGAACCCTCGAAATGGGCGCCGCTTTCGATGGCGATGGTCTTGTGGATGATGTCGCCCTCGACCCGTGCGGTCGATGTCAGGCGCACCTTGAGGCCACGAACGCGGCCCGTGACCTTGCCGGTCACGACGACGTCGTCGGCGACGATCTCACCCTCGATATTGGCGCTTTCGCCGACCGTCAGCAGATGCGCGCGGATGTCGCCCTGCACCGTGCCCTCCACCTGAACGTCGCCGGTCGTGCGAAGATTGCCCACGATGGTCAGGTCCGAACTGAGGATCGAGGGGTTGGGCTTCGTCTTGCCGGGCTGGGGGGAAGGCTTGTTCATGCTGTCTCCGGAAGTGGTCGTTTCGGACGATGCCGTGCCCGTGGTCCCGGCTGCGTCGCCATCGGCGCCGCCCTGCTTGGGCCCGGGTTCGTTGATCTTCGATTTAGAAAACATCGCGTCCTGCCGTGATGAAGGTCATGGGGTTTACCGGGTCTCCGCTGCGGCGCACCTCGTAGTGAAGATGCGTGCCCGTGGACCGTCCAGTATTGCCCATATCACCGATGCGGTCGCCGCGCGAGACCCTTTCACCCTCGTTGACCCTGAGGCGCGAAAGATGGGCGTAGCGCGTGGTGATGCCGAAGGCGTGACGGATCTCGATCATCAGGCCGTAACCGCTTTGCCGACCGGCAAAAATCACCGTTCCGTCGCCGCCGGCATGGATCGGCGTGCCGCGCGGTCCGGCGAAATCGGTACCGGCGTGAAGCCGCCGCCCGCCATTGATCGGGTCGGTACGATAGCCGAAGCCCGAGGTCATCCGCACGTTGGAACGCACCGGGATCGTGAATGGCAACTGCTCGGCCGCGATGCGGTGCATGTTGAGCTCGTCGAGCGCGGCCAGAACCTCGTTGGCCCTGAGCGACATGGCGTCGGGCGCCTCGCCGCGCGTGGACATGGTGATCGGCATCAACGGCCCGCCCTGGCCGGAATAGGTGGCGCGCACCTGGCCGATGATCTGGTCGGTGGCGAGGCCCGCCGCGCGGAACATCTCGTCCAGCGGTTCCATCGACATGGCGACCGCGTCCTCGATCTGGCGGAATACGCGTTCCTGCCGTTCCGAGGCCAGCGCAGCGGCGAAGTTCAGCGCCTCGACCTCGGCCCGGGCCTCGGCCATGCGGGTCACGGTCTCGTCGCGCTGATGGGCGGTCTCCTGCAGCGCCTCGGTCAGGAAGCCCAGCGTGCGTGACAGTTCCCGCTCGCGGGCGGCGGCGGTCTGTACCGTGCCGGTGTCGGCCTGAAGCTCCACCTGGATCGAGGCAAGCTCCATCAATGCCGTGTCCCGCTCGCGCCGCGTGTCGCGCAGGCTCAGCTGGACGACATCGACCGCGGTCTCGAGCTCGCGGCGCCGTTCCTCGCTGTCGAGAAGGCGGGTCTGCATTTCCGAGACCTGATCCATGGCCAGCGCGAAGCGTTGCTGCGAGCGCCGCACTTCGGCCGCGCGGCGGTCATTCAGACGCTCGAGTTCGTTCAGCCGCTCCTGCACACGCAATTCCTCGCGCTGCGCCTGTTCGCGCACGTTGCCGGCCGAGATCGTGTCGATCAGGAAGATCGAGGTGACGATAATGGTCCAGCCGACGAACAGGCCCATGCCCGTGATCAGGGCGGCCTGCGTGGCGGGACGAAGGCGGATGAACCGCGTTCCCTCGTCGGATTTCAGGAATAGCCGCTGCTCCGGCAGGTGCCGTTCAAGCATCGTATGGATGCGGGTCGTGATCCGAGAATTCACCGTCAGTGCCTCGTTTCCCCAGTTATTGTTTTTATGCGCCTCTGCCCTGTCCGCCGCTCCACCCCTTGTCGCGGGAGGATGTCGACGAGACCCAGTTGCGCCGTCAAGCCCATCCCGGGGATAGGACAGCTTGACCTGTGTCTCAACACAGTACCCTGTCCGGGGCATTACGACAGCCTAAAGTCCCGGATTTGAGCGGATTTTCGCCGATCGGCATGGGGCACTGGGAGTGTTTCCGCCCATCTTCGGGCCGTGCATGTCGGCGGAGGCTTTAGTCGCGCTTGGCGGCTGCCTCGGCCAGCGGCCAGTAGAAGTCCGGCGGAATCCCGGCTTCGGCCCGCTTTTCCTCGTTGAAGGGCGGTTTCAGCGCGCCGTGGAAGTGGCGCTGAACAAGTTCATGGAACGCCAACTTCGGATCGCGGTCCTCACGTCCGCAAAGGAAGTGGAACCATTTCGAGCCATAGGCGACGTGGTGCACCTCCTCGGCATAAATCACCTCCATCGCGGCGACGGCCATCTGCGCCGCCTTGCCATCCTCGGGCTCGGAGTGGGCCTTGCGAAAGACGTCGATCATCGCCGGCGTTACGTCGAGGCCGCGCGCCTCGAGCACCATGGGAACGACCGCCAGCCGGGCCATCAGGTCGTCCGCCGTATCCTCGGCCGCGCGCCACATGCCGGCATGGGCGGGCAGGCTGCCATACGGGCAATCCATCGCGTCAAGAACATCCGCGACAAGATTGAAATGCTTGGATTCCTCGTCAGCCGCCCGGACCCAGTCATCGAAGAATCCGATGGGCATGGGCACATGGGCAAACCGCGCGATGATGTCCCAGTGCAGATCGACCGCGTTCAGCTCGATATGGGCAACCGCGTGCAAAATGGCGCGCCGCCCGCGCGCGCTGCCCGGACGGCGGCGCGGCACGTCGCGCGGGTCGAGCAGCTCCGGACGGTCCGGCCGCGCGGGACGGTCGGGCGGCGAGGCCAGCCCGATGGCCGGGGTCACGCCGGACCTGCGCGCGGCCTGCCAATCTGCGGCATGGCGGCGCGACAGGGCGGTCTTTTCACGCGGGTCGGCCGTACGCAGAACGGCATCGGCCATATCGGCCAGCGGGGTCACGGCGCCTTTCCGTCAAGGTGAGCGACGGTTGCCAACTTGCCGGATTTGCCGGAAAATCCATGCGGAAAAGCGGGGTTTTCCTGCATCCTCAAAGCGCGCGCGCCGCCTCGAGCACGGTCTCGGCATGGCCTGGCACCTTCACCTTGGGCCAGGCCTGCGCGATCCTGCCCTCGCCGTCGATCAGGAAGGTGGACCGCTCGATCCCCATATAGGTCTTTCCATACATGCTTTTCTCCTTCCACACGCCGTAGCGCTCGCAGACATCCGAGTCTTCGTCGGACACGAGGATCACGCCCAGATCGTGCTTGGCGATGAATTTGTCGTGCTTGGCCACGCTGTCCTTGGAGACGCCGATGACCACCGCGCCGGCGGCTTCGAACTCGGAGGCCAGTTCGGTGAAGGCGATGGCCTCCTTGGTGCAGCCCGACGTGTCGTCCTTGGGGTAGAAGTACAGAACGACGGTCTTGGGCCGAAGGTCCGACATGGTGACGTCGCCGCCGCCGTCGCGGGGCAGGGTGAAATCGGGGGCCATATCGCCGATATCGGGCATGGGCGCATCTCCTTGCGAGGCTGTTTGTTCCGGGCGGTGCGGCAGGTGACCGCCGGAATTGCAAGCTAGACGGTTTGCGGGGAGAATAAAGGGCAGAGAGATCGAGGCAGAACACCAGAGCAGGACCACGCGGCAAATGCAGCAAATGCCCGACGACAACACCGGGGCCGGGGAGCCGTCCGGCGCGCACCCGCACGCCGGTTCTGGCGGCGTAGCGGGTCGTGTGCGCGGGGGTGGACGCGGGGGGATGTTCTGGCTGGGCTGGGGGCTCGGCGGGCTGAGCCTTCTGCTCGTGGCGGTGACGGTGGGCCTCTGGCTGCGGCTCAATGTCGGCCCGATGACGTTGCCCGATGCGCTACGCGACCGGATCGAGGCGCGCCTCGACGCGGGGATGACGCAGGGCCGGCTCGAGATCGGGGAAATGGCGATCGATCTGCCCGAGGGCGGCCGCGCGCCGGTGATGGAGTTTCGCGACGTTCGCCTGTCCGATCCTGACGGGGCGCCGCGCGCGGCATTTCCCGCCCTTCGCGTCCAGCTCGATGCGGGGCCGATCCTTTCGGGGCAGGTCCGGCCGAAGCGGGTGGAGATCGCCGGCGCGGGCCTGCGCCTGTCGCGCGACGGGACCGGTCGGTTCGACCTCGACCTGTCGGGAGCCTCGGGGCCGGCCCGCGTCACCGTGCCCGAGACGATGGCGCGGCTCGACACGATGTTCGCGGCCCCGGTCTTCGACGCTTTGCAGGAGGTGACGGCGACGGGCCTGCAGCTGTCCATGGCGGATGCCATGACCGGCCAGACCATGCGCATCGAGGACGCCACCGCGCGCCTGACCCGGCGCGAGGGGCAGCTGACCCTGACCGTGGGCGGTGCACTGGACGGCAGCCGCGACAGCCGCGTCGATATCGCCATCCTGCGCCGCGCGGCGGAGGCCGAGACCGAGATCGCCGGCGTCTTTCGTGACCTCGCCGCCCGCGATCTCGCCACGGTCAGCCCCGCGCTGGCGTGGCTCGACCTGATGCGGGCACCGATCTCGGGGCGGCTTGCCCTCAGGCTCGGCGATGACGGGACGGTGGGCGACCTCGAGGCCCGGCTCGATATCGGCGAGGGGCGCGTTCTGCTGGGACAGGACAGCGCGCCGCTGGGGTTCAACCGCATCGGCGCCGAGATGGTCTACGATCCCGACACGCGCCGCCTGAGTTTCTCGGCGCTCAGGCTGGACGCGCCCGAGCTGCGCTTCGCCGCCGAGGGCCATGCCGATGTCGCCGAGGGCGGCACCGCCTTCGTCACCCAGTTCCGCCTGTCGGGGATCGAGGCACATCCTGAAGGCATGTTCGAGACGCCGCGCGCCATCGAGGGCGCTGCGGTCGATCTGCGCCTGACGCTTGCGCCGACGCTCAGGATCGAGCTGGCGCAGGCGACGGTTTATGATGGCGATCTCAGGGCGCGTGCCGAGGGGATGGTCGAGGCGCGCGATGGCGGGCTTGCCGTGGCGCTGGATCTGTCGGTGCCCGAGCTGGATGTGGCGACGGCACTCGCCTACTGGCCGGAGACCGTGATCGCCGGTACCCGCCGCTGGCTGGCCGGGCAGGTGGAGGCGGCCACGTTCTCTGGCGTGGATTTCGCATGGCGCAGCGGTCCCGGCACCGCGCCGAGCCGCGCGCTGCAGATGTCGCTCGACGATCTGGTGATGCGGCCGCTTCGCGCCGGGCCGCCGATCCGCGACGGCGGGGGCGTGCTGGAACTTGACGGCAACCGCCTCGTGCTGCGCCTCGATTCCGGGACGATCACGGGCGCGGGCGCGGGCGCGGGCGGTGGCTCGGTGGATGTTGCCGGTTCGACGATGATCGTGGCTGACACGAGCGTGCGCGGTGCAGAAGCCGCCTTCGACGTGCAGGGGCGCGGCGCGCTGCAAGATGTCATCGCGCTGCTTGCCGGGCCGCCGTTCAGCATCTTCCGCGACGGCGACATGACGCCCGAGCGGATCGGCGATGGAAGTGTCGCGCTGAGCGCGGAGTTCCGCACCCGGCTCGAACGCCGCGAAACGCCCGCGACCCTGCCGGAGCTGGGGCTGACGGCGCGCGCCGTGGTGACGGAGTTCGCCTCCGACGCGCTGGTGCCGGACCGTGCGCTCCGGGCCGACCGGCTCGACGTGACGCTGACCCCCGATCTTGTCACGGTCCGCGGGGCGGCGGAGCTGGCGGGGATTTCCCTTACAGGCACTTGGCGCCGCGCGCTGGGGCCCGATGCGCCAAGGTCTTCCGCGCTTGAGGCGCGCGCGGTACTCGACCGGCCGGGGCTCGCGGCCTTGGGTGTCGTGCTGCCCGAATGGCTGATCGACGGGCAGGGCGCGGCCGATCTGCGCCTCGATCTGCCGGACGGCGCGCCGGGCACCCTTCGCGCGACCAGCGACCTCGCGGGACTTGCGCTGTCCGTCCCGGCGCTCGGCTGGCAGCTGGGGCGGGCTGCGACCGGCACGCTGGAGGCCGAGATCGCGCTCGGGCCGAACGCCGAGATCACGGCGCTTGCGCTCGAGGGGCCGGGGCTGCAGATGACGGGGCGCGCGACGCTCCGGCCCGAGGGCGGGGGGCTAGACCGGCTGAGCGTGGAGCGGCTGCGCGCGGGCACATGGCTCGACGTGGCGGGCGCACTGGTCGGACGTGGCGCCGGCGTTCCGCCCGCCATCGAGATCGACGGGGGCCGCGTGTCGCTGGCCGATGCACCGGCGCTTGACGGGGCGGCGGGCGCACCGGTGGCCCCGGTGCCGGTCACCGCGCGGCTCAACCGGGTGGAACTGGGCGCGGACCTCGCCCTGACGGATGTGACGGGGCGCTTCGATGCGGGCGCCGGGCTTGCGGGCGAATTCGAGGCGCGGGTCAACGGCGAGGCCGAGATCGCGGGCCTTCTGAGCCGGGGCGCGTTTGGCCCGGACGTACAGGTGCTGTCTTCCGATGGCGGGGCGGTGATGCGCGCGGCGGGCGTGTTCCGCAACGCCCATGGCGGGCGGATGCAACTGAACCTCCAGTCGCTCGACGCGCCGCGGAGCTATGCGGGCGCGCTCCGGATCGAGGGGCCGCGCCTGCGCGACGCGCCGGCCATGGCAGAGCTTCTGAACCTGATCTCCGTCGTGGGCCTTCTGGAGCAACTCAGCGGCGAGGGGATCAATCTCGGCACGGTGGACGCGCGTTTCGTGCTGGGCCCGGGGCGGCTGACGCTGACCGAGGGCGCGGCCGTGGGCCCGTCGCTGGGCATCTCGATGGATGGGGTCTACGACACCAATGCGCGGCGCTACGACATGCAGGGGGTTGTCTCGCCGCTCTACATGGTCAATGGGCTCGTGGGGGCGCTGTTTGCGCCGCGACGGGAGGGTCTGTTCGGGTTTTCCTACAGGCTGACCGGCACGGCGCAGGGTTCCAACGTGTCCGTGAATCCCCTGTCGATCCTGACGCCGGGCATCTTTCGCGAGATCTTTCGCCGGCCGCCGCCGGACCTGACCGAGACCGAGACGCAATGAAACTCGACGAATTCGATTTCGACCTGCCCGAGGCGCTGATCGCCACCCGGCCCGCAAGGCCGCGCTCCTCCGCGCGGCTGCTGGTGGCCGATGGCCCCCAGACGCGGGACGCCCATGTCCACGACCTGCCGCGGATCCTGAACCCGGGCGACCGGCTGATCCTGAACGACACGCGGGTGATCCCCGCTCGGTTGACCGGGATGCGCACGAAGCAAAGCGCGCAGGGCGAGGTCACCGCGAAGATCGAGGTCACGCTGATGGAGCCGCAGGCGGACGGCACATGGTCGGCACTCGCCAAACCGCTGCGCAAGCTGGGCCTGGGGGAGACGGTCGTGTTTTCGGATGCGCTTTCGGCCGATGTGGTGAGCCTTCAGGACGGGTTGCGCCTGCGCTTCAACCTCTCGGGTCCCGATTTCGACGCCGCCCTCAATGCCGCCGGCGCCATGCCGCTGCCGCCCTACATCGCAGGAAAACGCGCGCCTGACGACCGCGACCGCGAGGATTATCAGACCATCTGGGCCAGACGCGCCGGCGCCGTCGCGGCCCCCACCGCCAGCCTGCATTTCGACGAACCGCTCGTCGCCGCGCTGACCGAAGCCGGGGTCGATTTCACCTTCGTCACGCTCCATGTGGGCGCGGGCACCTTCCTGCCGGTCACGGTGGACGACGTGACCACGCACCGGATGCACGCCGAATGGGGCGAGGTGCGCGAAAACGCGGCGCAGGAGATCAACGAAACCCGCGCGGCGGGCGGCCGGATCATCCCCGTGGGCACCACCGCGCTGCGCCTGATCGAGACGGCGGCGGAGGAGGATGGCACGATGCGACCGTTCGAAGGCGATACGGATATCTTCATCTATCCCGGCTACGCGTGGAAGGTGACCGACGCGCTGATGACCAATTTCCACCTGCCGAAATCGACCCTGATGATGCTGGTCTCCGCGCTGATGGGGCGCACGCGGGTGATGGAGATCTACGCCCATGCCATCGCGAAGGATTACCGATTTTTCTCCTACGGCGACGCCTCCTTGCTCATTCCGTCGCGAAAGTGACAGGAATGGGGGATGAAGCCTGCGAGACTCGCCGCCAACGCGATACCGAGTGAGGAGCCACTGGAATGATCAACGTGGCGCGCGCCTCCTGGGCCCTTCTGCTGGGCATGTTCCTTCTGCAGATCGGAAACGGTCTGCAGGGCTCTCTCATGGGCGTGCGTGGTGCGATCGAAGGGTTCTCGACCTTCGAGATCTCCCTCATCGCCTCGGCCTATTTCGTGGGTTTTCTCGGCGGCTCGCGGCTGGCGCCGAAATTCATCGCGCGGGTGGGCCATGTGCGGGTCTTCGCGGCGCTGGGGTCGCTGATCTCGGCGGTGATCGTGACCTATCCGGTGCTGACCGATCCGTGGGCGTGGATGGCGCTGCGGGTGGTGATCGGCTTTTCGCTGTCGGGCGTCTACGTGACCGCCGAAAGCTGGCTCAACAACGCATCGACCAACGAGACGCGGGGTCAGTCGCTGTCGGCCTACATGATGGTGCAGATGCTGGGCCTCGTGGGCGCGCAGGGCATCCTCAGCGCGGGCGACCCGTCGGGGTTCTTGTTGTTCATCATCCCCTCGGTCCTCGTCTCGCTCAGCTTCGCGCCGATCCTGCTGTCGGTCACGCCTGCGCCCGCCTTCGAGGCCTCGCGCCCGATGAGCCTGCGCCAGCTCTACGAGACATCGCCGTTCGGCGTCGTCGGTATGACGCTGCTGGGCAGCGTCTTCGCCGGGCAATTCGGAATGGCCGCGGTCTACGCCACCGAGGTCGGGCTGAGCCTTGGACAGTTGTCGCTTTTCATCTCGAGCTTCTTCATCGGCGCGATCGTGCTGCAATACCCGATCGGTTGGCTGTCGGACCGCATGGACCGGCGCATCCTGATCGTCGGCGCGGCGGCGATCGGGGCAGGGGTGAGCGTGGCCGGGATGCTCTTCGGGAATGTCTTCCCGGTGCTTCTGGGGGTGGGCATGCTGTCCGGGGGGTTGGCGCAGCCGCTCTATGCGCTCATCATCGCCTATACCAATGACTATCTCGAATACGAGGACATGGCCGCCGCCTCGGGCGGGCTGATCTTCGTCAACGGGATCGGCGCCATCGCCGGCCCGCCGATCATGGGCGCGCTGATGTCGCAGATCGGGCCGGGCGGCTTCTGGCTGTTCCTGGCGTTCATTCTCGTGGTGTTGACGGGCTACGGTCTCTGGCGGATGACGCAGCGTCCCACGGTCTACGCCGGCGAGGAGGTATACGAACCCGTCTCCTACGCCACGATCCTTCCGGGCACGGCTTCGGTGGTTGCGGTCGAGACCGCGCAGGAGTTGTATGTGGAGGCGGCCGAGGAGCAGGCCGAAGCGGCCGAAGAGGCGGAAACCGACGCAAGGGAGTGAGGCGCGACATGGGGGAAGACGGCGAGACGGAGCCCGTGACATCGGACAGCACCGACGGGGTCGACCGCGTCCTGTCCTTTTGGCTCGGGGCGGGACCCGAGGCGTGGTACAAGCGGGACGACACGTTCGACGGCGTGATCACGCGCCGCTTCGGCACGCTCTGGGAGCAGGGCGCGGCCGGCGCGCTGGACGATCGATGGGCCACCAACCCGCGCGGCGCGCTGGCGCTGATCATCCTGCTCGACCAGTTTCCGCGCAACATGTTCCGTGGCGAGGCGCGCGCCTTTCACAGCGATGCGCGGGCAAGGTCGGTGGCCTGCTACGCGCTCGACCGGGGCTGGGACCGGCGCGTGGGCGAGCCTGAGCGACAGTTCTTCTACATGCCATTCATGCATTCCGAGCGCCTGACGGATCAGGACCACTGCGTCCGGCTTTTCGCCGAGCGGATGCCGGGGGACAATGTCCTGCACGCCCGCGCCCATCGCGAGATCATCCGCCGCTACGGTCGCTTTCCCTACCGCAACGACGCGCTGGGGCGGACGACGACCGAAGCGGAACGGGCGTTTCTGGACGAGGGCGGCTACGGCGCGATCCTGAACGAGCTGAAGGACGGTTGATCCCGTTCAGCCGGTAATCGGCGCCACGGCGATCCGGGTTCTGGTATCCGCCACTTCCGAGCGCAGCCACGCCAGGAATTTTCGCATCTGCGGGCGATCTTCGGCCATGTCCCGAACTCTGAGCCGGTAGGGCTCGGCCGCCGGCAGCGACTTGTCCGGAAATGCGATGTGCAGAACGCCTTCGGTCACATCGGGGAGGGCCAGCGACAGCGGCGCGAGCGCCATGCCGACGCCGGAGCGGGCGGCCTCCAGCAGTGGGCGGAAACTCCGGTAGCGATAGCTTCGATCGAGGCCGGACTCGCGCATCCCGAACCGGTCGAACCAGTCGGTCCATTCCGGCGCCTGCGCGTGCCCGGCGCGCCGCTCGAGCTGCAGCAGAGGATATCCCTCCAGCGGGGCATGTGCGGGGTGCCGGTCCAGCCGGAGGATGTTCTCATGGGTGCAGACGGCGACGAACCGGTCCTCGTAGAGCGCCTCGCCTTCGACACCTTCGCCGCCGATCCGGATGTCCGACGCACCGATCCTGAGCCGCACATCCCCCTCGCCATTGATGTTGAACAGGATGTTGGGGTTTTCGGCCCGGAACTCCGGCAGCCGCGGCTCCAGCCACAGCTCGGCCCAATCGGGATCGGCCACGATGTGGATCTCGGCTATGCGTTGAAAGTCGAGTTCCTTCGTCACGCGGTCGAGCGCGGTGAAAGCCGCCTGAAGGTCGGGCAGGGCGCGTTCCAGTTCGGGCGTGGCCCGCAAGCCTGATCGGCTTCGCATCAAAAGGTCGATACCGAGATAGGTTTCGAGGCTGCGGATACGCTGTCCGACGGCGGCCGGCGTGATTCCAAGCGCCTCGGCGGCATCCTTGAGCGAGCCGGTCCTGAGCGCCATGTCGAGCGCCTGAAGCGATTTGAGATGGGTCGCGGCCTCCATTTGATAAAGATTACCTTTAGCGGGCAATGAATTCAAGAAAACAGCGAAAGCCGGGCTTTCGTCAGCGAAAGAAATTCAGGTTTTGGATTCCCTCGCCGGGGGCCCAAACTCGCTGCATCGAAACCCGTGAGGAGGAGAAGACCATGAAACAGATGAAGCGTTACATCATCGAGCGCGGCATACCCGGCATCGGGCAAATGTCGCTGACCGAGCTTTGCGGCGCGGCGCGCGCGTCGAACCAGGCGCTGGATCAGATCGGATCCAACATCCAGTGGCAGCACAGCTACGTGGCGGGCGACAAGACGTTCTGCGTCTACCTCGCCGACAGCGAGGACGCGATCCGCCAGCATGCGGAGCTATCGGGCATTCCCGTGGGCGCGATCACCGAGGTGCCCCAGATCATCGACCCTCTGACCGCCAACAACTGACGGCGACACGCGCGCGTCGCGCCTTACCCTTCCGCGAGACAGGCGCGCGCGCCGCAAACCCGCCTCCCTGCGACGGATCGGCCTTTGCGACCGGTGGAACGATTGTTTAACGTTGAACAAACGTGTTTCGCCGGGAGAATGACCGTGGCCGCAAAGAATTTCGACGTCATCGTGATCGGGGCCGGACCGGGGGGCTATGTCGCCGCCATCCGCGCCAGCCAGCTGGGCCTGAACGTGGCCATCGTCGAACGCGAGCACATGGGTGGCGTCTGCCTGAACTGGGGCTGCATCCCGACGAAGGCGATGCTGCGCTCCTCCGAGGTGTTCCACCTGATGCACCGCGCAAAGGATTTCGGACTGAGCGCCGAGAACGTCTCCTACGATCTCGACGCGGTGGTGAAACGCTCCCGCGGGGTGGCCAAGCAGCTCAATTCCGGCGTGGGCCACCTGATGAAGAAGAACAAGGTCACGGTCTTCATGGGCGAGGCGACGCTGCCCGCCAAGGGCAAGGTTTCGGTCAAGACCGACAAGGGAACCGAGGATCTGACGGCAAAGAACATCGTCCTCGCCACCGGTGCCCGCGCTCGCGAGCTTCCGGGGCTGGAGGCCGACGGCAAGCGGGTCTGGACCTACAAGGCCGCGCTGGTGCCGCCGCATATGCCCAAGAAGCTGCTTGTCATCGGCTCGGGTGCCATCGGGATCGAATTCGCCAGCTTCTACAACACGTTGGGCGCCGACACGACCGTGGTCGAGGTGCTGGACCGTATCCTGCCCGTGGAGGACGAGGAAATCTCGGCCTTCGCGAAGAAGAGCTTCGAGAAACAGGGCATGAAGATCATGTCCAAGGCCATGGTCAAGAAACTCGACCGCGCCGAGGACAAGGTCACGGCGCATATCGAGGTGGGTGGCAAGACCGAGACGCATGAGTTCGACACGGTGATTTCCGCCGTGGGCATCGTCGCCAATACCGAGGGTCTGGGGCTGGAAAAACTGGGCGCGAAGATCGACCGCAGCTTCGTGGTGACGGACGAATATTGCCGCACGGGTGTCGAGGGGCTTTTCGTCATCGGCGACGCCACGAACGGCCCGTGGCTGGCGCACAAGGCCTCCCACGAGGGCGTCATGGTTGCCGAAATCATCGCCGGCAAGAACAAGGTCCACCCGGTGGCGCCCGAGAACATCGCGGGCTGCACCTATTGCCATCCGCAGGTGGCCTCCGTCGGGCTGACCGAGGCCAAGGCGAAGGAACAGGGCTACACCGTCAAGGTGGGCCGCTTCCCCTTCATCGGCAACGGCAAGGCCATCGCGCTGGGGGAACCCGAAGGCATGATCAAGACCGTCTTCGACGCCAAGACGGGCGAGCTTCTGGGCGCGCACATGATCGGCGCGGAGGTCACGGAACTGATTCAGGGCTACATCGTCGGCAAGAAGCTGGAGACGACGGAAGAGGATCTGATGGAGACGGTCTTCCCGCATCCCACGCTCAGCGAGATGATGCACGAGAGCGTTCTCGACGCCTATGATCGGGTGATCCATATCTGACGCGACCGCTCCGGGGCGCACCCCCTGGGGGCTGATGGCCGCGCTCTACGCGGCGGGCCTTCTGGCGGCGGGACAATTCGCCAAGGTCTCCCTGACGCTGGGGGCGCTTGACGCTGTCTATCCGGGCGCACCCGTGGCCTTCGCTGTGTCTGGCGTGGCGGTGATGGGCATCCTTTTCGGCGTGTTCTCGGGCGGGATCACGGCAAGCGTGGGTCCGCGCCGCGCGATCTTGGCCGGGCTGATCGTCTCGGCGGTTGCGGGTGGGGCGCAGGCCGTCTTGCCGGACTTCCCGCTCCTGATGGCGCTGCGCGTGGCGGAGGGGGCGGGACACCTCCTGCTGGTCGTGGCGGTGCCGACGCTGATGGCGGCGCTGGCGGCCGAGCGCGACCGGGCCTTCGTCATGGGCGTCTGGGCGACCTTCTTCGGCGTCGGCTTCTCGCTGGCGGCACTCCTGATCGGCAACGCCGGGCCCGGCACGGTTTTCGCCGTGCACGGAGGACTGGCCGGGGTGCTCGCCGTGGTCCTTTGGATCATGCTCCCCCGGGGTGTCACGCCCGAACGTCGCCCGCTGCCGCGCCTGTCCGATCACCTGATGATCTATTCCACGCCGCGCCTCTTCGCGCCGGGATTGGGCCACGGCATCTACGCCTTCCTCTTCCTCGCGCTCGTCACCTACCTGCCGGCGGCGCTGAACGCGCCATGGCTGTCTCCGATGCTGCCGGTCGCCGGGCTGACCGGATCGCTCCTGACCGGGCCGCTTGCGCGCCGGATCGTGCCCGGGCGGCTCGTCTGGGGCGGCTTCCTCACGCTGGTTGTGTCCTTCGCGCTGGTGTTGGTGTCCGGGCCGCTGGCACCATGGGTGGCGATCCTCGCCATGGCGCTGTCTGGCATCGTGGCGGGCGCGGGCTTTGCCGCCGTGCCCTGGCTCAACCCGACCAATGCCGACCGTGCGCTGGCCAATGGCGCGCTGGCGCAGCTGGGCAATGTGGGCACCTTCGGCGGCACGCCGGTTCTCGCGGCACTGGGGCTGGCGGCGGCCCTTCCCATGGCCATCGCCGTGGGCCTGTTCGGCGCGTTCGCCACCGCGCTGGCCTACCGGGCGGCGCAGCGGGATGCGGAATTGGCCGCTTCCTGTGGGTAACGGAAAAAGTTCGCTTTTCGTTCTCATATTTCGGTTGGAGACTCGCCCCGGGGCCCCTAGATATGACCGAAGCGTTAACGGGGAACGGACGGCATGCCGGAGCTCAAGTCCATCGAGGTGCGCGGCGCGCGCGAACACAACCTCAAGAATATCGACCTCGACATCCCCCGCGACCGGCTGGTGGTGATCACGGGTCTGTCGGGATCGGGCAAGTCCTCGCTCGCCTTCGACACGATCTATGCCGAGGGTCAGCGCCGCTATGTCGAGTCGCTGTCGGCCTACGCGCGCCAGTTTCTCGACATGATGGAAAAGCCGGACGTGGACCACATCAGCGGTCTTTCCCCGGCCATCTCCATCGAACAGAAGACGACCTCGAAAAACCCTCGCTCCACCGTCGGCACGGTGACGGAGATCTACGACTACCTCCGCCTTCTCTTTGCCCGTGCCGGCACTCCCTACAGCCCTGCCACCGGAATGCCGATCGAGGCGCAGCAGGTGCAGGACATGGTCGACCGCGTGATGGCGATGGAGGAGGGCACGCGCGCCTATCTGCTGGCCCCCATCGTGCGCGACCGGAAGGGCGAATACCGCAAGGAATTCCTGGAATTGCGCAAGCAGGGCTTCCAGCGTGTCAAGGTCGACGGCGCCTTCCACGAGCTCGACGATCCGCCGACGCTCGACAAGAAGTTCCGCCATGACATCGACGTGGTCGTCGATCGCATCGTGGTCCGGGAGGGGGCCGAAACACGGCTGGCCGACAGTTTCCGCACGGCGCTCGACCTCGCCGACGGGATCGCCATTCTGGAAACCGCCCCGGCGGAGGGCGAGCCCGAGCGCATGACCTTCTCGGAAAACTTCGCCTGTCCGGTCTCGGGTTTCACCATCCCCGAGATCGAGCCGCGCCTGTTTTCCTTCAACGCCCCCTTCGGCGCATGCCCCGCCTGCGACGGTCTTGGGGTGGAGCTTTTCTTCGACGAACGCCTCATGGTGCCCGACGCTGCGCTCAGCCTCGAGGACGGGGCCATCGCGCCGTGGCGCAAGGGCAAGTCCCCCTATTTCCTGCAGACGATCCAGGCCATCGCGCGTCATTACGGTTTCGACCCCAAGACGGCGTGGAAGGACCTGCCCCCCGAGGTGCAGCAGGTGTTCCTGCGCGGCTCCGGCGATACCGAGATCCAGTTCCGCTATGACGAGGGTGGCCGCGTCTACCAGGTGAAGCGCAGCTTCGAGGGCGTGATCCCCAACATGGAGCGGCGCTACCGCGAGACAGACTCGGCCTGGATTCGCGAGGAATTCGAGCGCTACCAGAACAACCGCCCCTGCGGCGCCTGCGGCGGCTATCGCCTGCGCGAAGAGGCGCTGGCGGTGAAGATTGCGGGCCTGCACGTCGGTCAGGTCGTCCAGATGTCGATCCGCGAGGCGCTGGCCTGGTGCGAGAGCGTCCCGGCTCAACTCAGCAAGCAGAAAAACGAGATCGCCCGCGCGATCCTCAAGGAAATCCGCGAACGCCTCGGCTTTCTCAACAATGTGGGCCTCGAATACCTGACGCTCAGCCGCAACGCGGGCACCCTTTCGGGCGGCGAAAGCCAGCGTATCCGGCTTGCCAGCCAGATCGGCTCGGGGCTGACGGGCGTGCTCTACGTCCTCGACGAGCCCTCCATCGGCCTGCACCAGCGCGACAATGACCGGCTCCTGACCACGCTCAAGAACCTGCGCGATCAGGGCAACACCGTGATCGTGGTCGAACACGACGAGGAAGCCATCCGCGAGGCCGACTACGTCTTCGACATCGGCCCGGGCGCGGGCGTCCATGGCGGGCAAATCGTGGCCCAGGGCACACCGGCCGAGATCGCAGCCGACGCGGCCTCCGTCACGGGGCAGTACCTGTCCGGCACGCGCGAGATCCCGGTCCCGGCGGAACGCCGCGCAGGCAAGGGCAAGACGCTGACCGTCGTGGGCGCCACCGGCAACAATCTCAAGAACGTCACCGCCGAGTTTCCGCTGGGCAAGTTCGTCTGCGTGACCGGCGTCTCCGGCGGCGGCAAGTCGACGCTGACCATCGAGACGCTCTTCAAGACCGCGTCCATGAAGCTGAACGGCGCGCGGCAGACGCCCGCGCCCTGCGAGACGATCAAGGGGCTCGAACATCTCGACAAGGTCATCGACATCGACCAGCGGCCGATCGGCCGCACGCCCCGCTCCAACCCCGCGACCTATACCGGTGCCTTCACGCCGATCCGCGACTGGTTCGCCGGCCTGCCGGAGGCCAAGGCGCGCGGCTACAAGCCCGGGCGGTTCAGCTTCAACGTGAAGGGCGGCCGCTGCGAGGCCTGCCAGGGCGACGGCGTCATCAAGATCGAGATGCACTTCCTGCCGGACGTCTATGTCACCTGCGAGACCTGCAAGGGCAAGCGCTACAACCGCGAGACGCTGGAGGTGCAGTTCAAGGGCAAGTCCATCGCCGACGTGCTCGACATGACCGTCGAGGATGCGCAGGAGTTCTTCAAGGCGGTCCCCTCGATCCGCGAGAAGATGGACGCGCTGATGCGCGTGGGTCTCGGCTACATCAAGGTGGGCCAGCAGGCCACGACGCTCTCGGGCGGCGAGGCGCAGCGCGTGAAACTCTCCAAGGAGTTGTCGAAACGCGCCACTGGCCGCACGCTCTATATCCTCGACGAGCCGACGACGGGGCTGCATTTCGAGGATGTGAAGAAGCTTCTCGAAGTGCTGCACGAACTGGTGGAGCAGGGCAACACGGTGGTGGTGATCGAGCACAATCTCGACGTGATCAAGACCGCCGACTGGCTGATCGATATCGGCCCCGAAGGCGGCGATGGCGGCGGCGAGATCGTGGCCACGGGAACGCCCGAGGACGTGGCGGGGGTCGACCGCTCCCACACCGGCCGCTACCTCGGCCCGATGCTCAAGGCCAGGAAACACGCCGCAGAATAGGGCGCGCGCCCGGCGCCGCCCGGGGCTCCGCCCGTTCACCCTTCGGACGCGCCACTGGCGCCTCCGCCGGCCATTCGCCGGACAGGGCTTCATCCTGGCAGAAAACCTCCGGGGGTGAGGCCGCAAGGCCGAGGGGGCTGGCCCCCTGTCTTCGCCTTGCCACCGCTGCGTCGGCCCGTAAGGTAGACCCGTCGTCATCGGAGGTGTCATGTCACGCAAACCGAAGATCGGTCTTGCCCTTGGCTCGGGCGGTGCACGTGGCTGGTGCCATCTGGGCGTGCTCACCGTTCTCGACGAGGTTGGCTGCACCGCCGATATCATCACCGGCTCCTCAATGGGGGCGCTCGTCGGCGCGGCGGAGGCGGGCAGCCAGCGCGGACCGTTGCATGAATGGGCGCTTGGTCTGACGCGCGGGGGCTTCCTGCGGCTCGTGGATATCAGCGTCGGGCGCGGCGGGCTGGTGGCGGGCCGCGAGATCGCCAATGTGCTGGGAGAGTGGGGTCTTGATTGCGACATCTCCGAGCTTGAGCGGACGTTCCTTGCTGTCGCCACGGACCTGCGCACAGGGCGCGAGGTCTGGCTGCGGGAGGGTGCGTTGCTGCCCGCCGTGCGTGCCTCCGTGTCTCTGCCCGGGCTCTTCGCGCCGCAGTTGATCGGGGACAGGTGGCTGATGGATGGCGGGCTGACCAACCCCGTGCCGATCTCGGCGGCGCGCGCGCTCGGGGCGGACGTGGTCATCGCGGTCAACCCCAATTCCAAGCCGCCGGGGCGCGTTTGGGTGCCGGAACGCGGCGAGGATATCTGGGATGGCATCGCGGAACGGATGGGCGAGATGCTCCCCGAGATGTTCCGGGGCGCGGAGCCGCCCGATGAGCAGGACACCCCCGGACCGCACGGGGCCGAGGTGCTGAACGCCAGCATCGACATCCTGACCGAGTATCTCCGCCGCACACGGCTTGCCGTCGATCCGGCGGACGTGATGATCGACGTGGACCTCAGCGATATGTCCGCGATGTCCTTCTACGATGCCAAGCGCGCCATCGAGGCGGGGCGCGACGCCGCGCGGGCCTGCGTCGATGACATCCGCGCGGCGTTGGAGCGCAACAGCTAGGGTTCCGCGCGGACTGCCAGCGCCTCGAGCCCGTGGAAATGGTAGATATCCGCGTAACGCGGCGCCTCCGTCAGCGATAGCTCCGGGCAGCGCGCGAAGAGGACCGGCAGGGCGATCTGCATCTCCAGCCGGGCGAGCGGCGCGCCCACGCAGAAATGCAGCCCCGCGCCGAAGGCGAGGTTCGCGGGTCCCTCGCTGCGGTCGGGGACGAAGCTCTCGGCCTGCGCATAAGCCGCCCCGTCGCGCCCGGCCGAGGCCAGCAAAAGCCCCACTTCATCGCCGCGCCGGAACCTGTGGCCATGGATCTCCACATCCTCGTAGGCCCAGCGGGTGAACAGATGCAGCGGCGGGTCGTAGCGCAGCACTTCCTCGACGAAGGGGGCCGCGTCCCCACCGGGCCGCGTGCCAGTCTCCAGCGCCAGTTTCACCGCGTTGCCCAGCGTGTGCACGGTCGCCTCGTGGCCCGCGTTCAGCAGCAGGATGCAGGTGGTGATCATCTCGTCGGTCGAGAGCCTGTCGCCCGCTTCCTCGGCGGCGATCAGGGCCGAGATCAGGTCGTCGCGCGGCTCGGAGCGGCGTCGGTCGATATAGTCGCGCATGAAGGCCACGAACTCGATCGTGGCGCCCACGGCCGTGTCCTCCTGCGCGCGGCTGCGGCCGGCCTGGTACATCATGACCATCGCGTTCGACCAGCGCAGAAGCTCGGGGGCCATCGTCTCGGGCACGCCCAGAAGCCGAGCGATGACAATGACGGGAATGGGGCGGCAGAAGGCGTCCAGCAGATCGAAACCGTCCTCGGGGAAGGCGTCGATCAACTGATGGGTGAGGGCCTGGATCTCGGGGGCGAGCGCCTTGATCCGCCTTGTGGTGAAGGCGCGCAGCACGAGGGAGCGCAGGCGTGTGTGGCGCGGCGGCTCCAGCTCCAGCATGGAATGGGCCTCGACGGCGTAGAACGGGGCGAGGTGGTCCGGCACCTCGCGCGGCGCGACCGGTTCGCGGCCGAAGCGCCGGTCCCGCAGCAGCATGTTGACTGCTTCATGGGTGGTGGCGACGGGCATGTCGTAGTCCGTCCAGAAGACGAGGGGGCCGGCGGCGCGGGCGCGCGCGTAGAACGGGTAGGGGTCCTGGACGAACCCCGGCTCGGTGGGGGATTGGCAGAGCGGTTCCATGCCCCGTCCTAATGCCATGCCGACAGTCCCGCGGCCAGCGTCGGATTGCGTATTTGGGGAAAGATGAAGGGCAGGGCGCTTTATGCGGCGTCCTGCCCTTGTCGTCAGTCTGCGCCGCGCACCGGGATGGCTGCGTCGGGTTTTGGCTGGAACACCCTCTGGATGAGGTAGATGGCGACGGCGGCGCCGATGCCGATGAGG
>Ga0209947_1000621_pt1 | contig 22174 bp, 17 predicted proteins | sample SalPonR2_B_D2_MG_FD_185706 | JGI IMG/M metagenome (GOLD analysis project Ga0209947, IMG submission 185706) | Salt pond soil microbial communities from South San Francisco under conditions of wetland restoration - Salt Pond MetaG R2_B_D2_MG... ...
TATGTAGACCGGGAATTTGGAAGCGGGGCGGTTAAAATTACTCCGGGACACGATCCGAATGACTACGAAATTGCCGAGCGTCACGACCTGGAAAAAATTAATATTCTTAATCCCGACGGAACTTTGAATGAGAATGTACCTGAGAAATACCGTGGAATGGATGTTCTCAGTGCCCGCAGACAGGTAGTGGAAGATATAAAAGCAGCTGGGCTGTTCATCAAAGAGGAACAGCATTCCCATCAGATTGGACATTGTTACCGCTGTAATACCGTAATTGAACCCTATATGTCGGAGCAATGGTTTGTACGAATGCGCAATATGGCTGATAAAGCCTTGCACGCCTGGCAGAAGAATGAGGTAAAGTTTTTCCCGAAGAAATATGAAAATACCTACGCCAACTGGTTAAACAACATTCGGGACTGGTGCATAAGCCGCCAGCTATGGTGGGGACATCGTATCCCCGTCTGGTACTGCAGTGACTGTGGCGAAATGACCGTATCCCGTGAAGATGTGACTGCGTGTTCAAAGTGCGGCAGCAGTAATATCAGGCAGGATGAGGATGTGCTGGACACCTGGTTCTCCTCTTGGTTGTGGCCTTTTTCTACACTAGGCTGGCCGGAGAAAACCTCCGATATGGAGAAATTCTTTCCAACTACCACCCTGGTAACTGGCTATGATATTATCTTTTTCTGGGTTGCCCGAATGATAATGTCCAGTCTGGAGTTTCTAGAGGAGGTTCCCTTCCGCGATATTGTGATTACCTCGCTGGTCCGGGATAAACAGGGACGCAAAATGTCTAAATCCCTGGGGAACGGAATGGATCCGCTGGATATAGTGGATCAATACGGGGCGGACTCATTGAAGTTTACCCTGGCCTTTTTGGCTGCCCAGGGACAGGATATTTTGCTGGCAGAAGAGGACTTTCGTTTTGGATCTAAATTTGCCAATAAAATCTGGAACGCCGCCCGCTTTCTGCTGATGAATTTGGAAGACCGCAGCCTGCTTTCCATGGACGACATCAGAATGAAGGATATCGACCGTTGGATTTTCCATCGCTTAGATGCAGTCTCTCGCCGAGTAGGCAAAGCAATCGAGAATTACCGCTTCAACGACGCCGCACAAGGGGTGTACGAATTTTTCTGGAACGATTTTTGCGACTGGTATATTGAAGCCTCCAAACTGGACCTTTACAGCGACCAAAAGGCCGACAAAGACCGAGCCATCAGCCTTTTGATGAAGCTTCTGGAAGAGTCTCTGCGACTGCTGCACCCGTTTTTACCCTTTCTTACTGAAGAAATTTACCAAAAACTGCCCGAAGATATTCGCTATGAGCATCTGATTACCGCCCCATATCCACAGCCGACGGTAGATCGTCAGAATGAAATGGTGGAAGCACGCTTCTCCTCACTCCAGGAGGTTATTCGTGCGATTCGCACAATTCGAAGTGAGTTCACTATTCCCCCGGAGAAAAAAGTGCGTGTAGTGGTTCGAACCGGTTCAGATTTTGATGCGGCCGACTATATTCATGAAAATCATGCCCTGATTCTCAACTTGGTGAACGCCGAGTCTCTTACCATCAGCCGGGAGAAGCCTGATGCCGCCGGCGCTGTACCGGCGGCGGGTAACGGCTTTGAAGCGTTTGTCTATGTCAGTGAATTGATTGATGTGGATAAGGAACGGGCAAAGCTTGAAAAAGAGAAAACGGGTTTGCAGAAGCTGCTGACCAGTACCGATAAAAAGCTTAAAAACTCAGGTTTTGTCGATAATGCTCCGGCCGAGGTAATTGAGAAGGAGCGTGGGAAGCTGAAGGAATTTCAAGAACGGATGGCAAAAGTTGAGCGTTACTTATCAGAACTTGGATAAGAGGGCTTGGATAAGAGGGTTCGAGTAACCGCTGAAATTACTGGTACCCAAACAAAAAGAGACACAAAGAATGAGCGGGTTCTGTTCTGAAGCCCGGCCTTAAGGGGCATCAGAAGCATCCCGCTCTGTTTTTTAGCTTCCTGGCTACCAGCTCTCGAAGGACTGATAGATGTGGTCGTCCTTGCCGATATAGTAGCCCTCAAACACATCCTCATTACTCTGCTTCTGCATTGCAATTGAATAGGTTTGATATCCGCCGGAGAGGTTGTACACCTGCTCAAAGCCGCTTTGCCGTAGTATCCGTTCGGCAAGATAGCCTCGTAATCCTACTCCGCAATACACTACAATCGGCTTTCCCTGGGGTACCTCCTTGATGCGCTCGCGCAGTTCGGTGTTAGGTATGTTGAGTGAACCCGGAATCGCTCCGTGGGCATTCTCTTCAGGGCTTCTGACGTCCAGCAGCGTGTAGTTTGACTGCAGCACATCTCCCTTTTCAGCATCTACAATTTCACTCCACTGGATATGCCGGCTTGTACCTTCAAAAATATTCTCAGCCACAAAGCCGGCTACATTCACGGGGTCCTTTGCCGAAGAGTAGGGTGGTGCGTAGGAGTGTTCAATATTTTGTAAATCCCAGATAGTGCCGTTCATACCAATGATAGTGGCGAATAAATCGATCCGTTTGTCGACTCCGTTAAAACCGACAATCTGTGCTCCCAGTAAGCGACCGGTACGTGGGGCAAACACTACTTTAATTGTCATTGGAATGGCTCCCGGATAATACCCGGCATGATCGGATAAATGGATAATAAAGGTCTTGTGGGGAATGTTTAGCTGCTTAAGGGCCTTCTCCGGCAGACCGGTTGAGGCGACAGTTAAATCAAAAACCTTTGCAATTCCAGTTGCAATAGTACCCGGATAAGCCTTGGTATTTCCAAATACTATATTATCAGCCACTATTCGTCCCTGTTTATTGGCCGGACCGGCCAGGGGGATGATACCGGTAGTTCCGGAGAGGGGATTTTCAAATTCGATTACGTCTCCGAGGGCATAGATATTCGGATCGTTGGTCTGCATGAACTTGTTGACTACAATTCCATTGGTTTTCCCTATTTCTAGACCAGCCGCTTTTGCCAGTTGGTTCTCAGGTCGAACTCCAATTGACAGAATAACCATATCCGTAGGTAATCGGCGTCCGCTGTTCAGCTTCACTTCCAATTTTTCGTCTACCTGATTAAAGGAGTCTACACCGTCATTCAGATAAAACTCCACGTCCTTAGTTTTCAGATGCTGGTGTACCTCGGCGGCCATCTCGTAATCCAGGATGTTCATCACCTGCTCAGCCATTTCGACAATCGTGACGAAGATTCCTTGCTCATGGAGGTTTTCGGCCATCTCAAGCCCGATAAACCCCGCCCCTACTATGATAGCCCGGGAAGGTTTTTTCTGGTCCATGAACTCTTTAATTTTATCGGTGTCGGTTACGTTGCGCAGGGTGAAAATTCCATCGGATTTTATTCCCGGGATGGGTGGTCTGACTGCCATTGCGCCGGGGCTTAAAATCCGATGGTTTTTTCTGGTCCATGAACTCTTTAATTTTATCGGTGTCGGTTACGTTGCGCAGGGTGAAAATTCCATCGGATTTTATTCCCGGGATGGGTGGTCTGACTGCCATTGCGCCGGGGCTTAAAATCAGCTTGTCAAAGCTTTCCACGTATTCACGTTCTTTGTTTCTTTCTTTTACAGTGACACTCTTTTCTTCGCGATTGATTGAAATTACTTCAGAACAGGTGCGTACATCAATGTGCAAGGTGCTGTAAAACTTTTCAGGGGTTTGTACAAAAAGATTATCCCTGTCCTGGATGGTACCTCCAAGATAGTATGGAAGACCGCAATTTGCATAGGAGATATGTTTTCCCCGTTCAAACATAATAATTTCTGCATTTTCATCATTTCGGCGTAGTCTGGCGGCAGTTGTTGCTCCGCCGGCAACCCCTCCTATAATAACATATTTCATACAATACTCCTCAAAGTTGATTTTTTTTATAAGCAATATATGTTTTCTTACTATATATAGAATATTTAATAACTTAATCAGTGTCAATATATAGGATATACATTCACAAAAAAAGAAAATGTATCACATAAATATCTAATATAGTTTGAAATAGCCGATTAAATCCGGCCTTGCAATATCCTAAAAGGACAACTATATTATTAATGAATAACTCGATAAGTATGTGTATTAATTACGGAAAACAACGAGGAGGAGTTTCCAATGGCAAAATCACCAATACAGGATTATATTAAATCGATAGGCGCTGATAAGGCTGACGCCGGTGCAATCGGCTATATTGCCGCTTTAGAGAAAGTGTCCCAGGTAGCCCCTGAGACAGCCGCTTCAATTGTGCGTGAATTTCGCGATCAAAGGAACAATTTGAAGCTCATTGCAAGTGAGAATTATTCTTCCTTGGCCAGCCAGTTGGCGATGGGTAATCTGCTTACGGACAAATATGCGGAAGGGTACCCGAATCACCGTTTTTATGCCGGCTGCGATAATGTTGATGCAATTGAAACCTATGCGGTGGAGCAAGCAAAAAAGCTTTTTGATGCAGAATACGCATATGTCCAGCCGCACAGCGGGGCGGATGCTAATCTTATAGCCTATTGGGCTGTTTTAACTACCAGGATTCAGACTCCTATGCTTGAGAAAATGGGTGAAACCAACCCTGCAAAACTTGATCGTGAGCAGTGGGATAAAATCCGTGCAGCCACGGGAAATCAAAAGCTTATGGGCTTGGATTACTACTCTGGAGGGCACCTCACCCACGGCTACCGCTTTAATGTAAGTGCCCAGATGTTTGATGCCTACTCATACGGAGTAAACGCCGATACAGGTGTGCTGGATTATGATGAGGTTGAAAAGATGGCCATGGAAATTAGGCCCTTTATTCTGGTTACCGGTTACTCCGCATATCCAAGGCTCATCAACTTTCGTAGAATGAAAGAAATTGCCGATAAAGTTGGAGCTGTTTTTATGGTAGATATGGCCCACTTTGCCGGTTTGGTGGCCGGAAAGGCGATGACCGGCGATTACAATCCGATACCCCATGCCGATATTGTGACAACCACCACCCATAAGACTCTGCGAGGTCCTCGGGGTGGCTTAATACTCGCCAAGGAAGAGTTCGCAGATGCAGTTGATAAGGGTTGTCCCCTTGTTATCGGCGGCCCGCTGCCGCATGTAACAGCTGCCAAGGCAGTTGCCTTTACCGAGGCCAACACCCCTGAATTCGGAACCTATGCTAAACGCATAGTTGAAAACTCCCATGCCCTGGCGGAGGCCTGCATCAAAGAGGAAATGACCCTCTCCTCCGGCGGTTCGGACAATCATCTTATGCTGTTGAATGTGACCGGCTTTGGTATTAACGGCCGGCAGGCAGAAAGTGTGTTGCGGGAGTGTGGAATTACCCTGAATCGTAATGCTCTGCCGGAAGATCCAAACGGCCCCTGGTATACCAGTGGTTTACGGATAGGAACACCGGCGGTTACTACCCTCGGGATGGGGCCTGACGAGATGCGGGAGATTGCCTCAATTATCAAGTTTGTCCTTTCTCACACAAAAGCAAAAATCCTTACAAAGGGGAAAAATGCCGGCAATCCCAGCAAGGCAAAGTATGACATTGACCAGGGTATTATTGATGAGGCCATGAAACGGGTGGCCGCACTGCTCGACCGCTATCCGGTGTACCCGGAACTTGACCTTGATTTTTTAATGAAGCACTTCGTTAAAGAATAAGTGTTGCAAAAATAAGCTTTTATTAATCGAAGCCGGCCATGCAGAGACTCAGACTGAGTGTACTGGTGGCCGGTATTTATCTTTCAGTTGTCGCTCTTATTATGTACCCCTGTTCAACGGTTACCGAGGGGCGAATAAAGTACTCCTTCCCGTGGTCGGCCTGCTGAACCGCCTCCCCATGCTGGTTGTACAGTTGGTACTCCGCGTCTTTAATAAACAGCACTTCCGGGCCTATGAACTCAAGCTCCTGTTCGGCCCGAATCTGATTTTTCACATGCAGTTCAAACCAACCCGGTTCTATCTGTCTGCCGATAGTACCCAGAAAGGTATATTCCCGGGCGTAACTTGTTGAGGTGGTTTTATCGGCATCCCGTTTACCAAAGAAAAAACCGGTACTGTATTCACGTCTGCTGATTTTGAACAGCTCCTCCCGGTAGGGAACGATACTCTGGGGCTCTGTGCTACCGTCATGGCTCCGGCCTTCAAGCCTATCCAGGGCTTTGCGGTAGCTGCGGGTTACCACTGACGTGTAGTAGAGCGATTTCATCCGGCCCTCAATTTTAATCGAATCCACCCCGGCATCTTTCAGAAGATCGAGGTAGTCGAACATACACAGATCCTTAGATGAGAGAATGCTGGTGTAGCCCTCTTCACTTTCTATGATGGGAAAATACTCACCGGGGCGCTGTTTCTCCTCTAAGACCCGGTATAACCAGCGACAGGAGTGGGTGCAATCGCCCTGATTGGCACTGCGTCCGGCCATGTACGAGCTAAGGAAACAGCGGCCCGAGTAGGCTAGACACATGGCCCCATGCACGAAGACTTCCAGTTCCATTTCGGGGACCCCTGCTTTGATGGCTGCTATATCATCTAACGGGGTTTCCCTACCCAGAATAACCCTCTTGAATCCGAGGTCACGGTACATTTTTACGGCTTCTAGGTTGATGCAGTTAGCTTGGGTGCTTAAATGAAACCGTATGTCTGGAAAGTGCCGCTTTAGAAGGTTGTACGCCCCCAGGTCGCTGACAATAAAGGCGTCGAAGGGGTATTGAGAAATGTACTCGCTCTGCTCTTCAAGGGCCCGTAGATCGTCGTTATGGAAAAAAATGTTCATTGCCCCGTAGAGCTTACGATTACCCTTCACCTCTTCCATTCTTCGCCACTCCTCGGAGTGGAAATTGTCAGCCCGGGTACGTAGAGAAAAAGAGCGAATGCCGATATAGGCGGCATCCGCTCCGTATAAGTATGCATAGTGCAGCTTTTCTATATTTCCAGCTGGCGATAATAATTCCATATCGGGCTACTTTACGTGCGATCAAAAGACAATGTCAATCACCTCTTGCATCGTTTCAACCGGACGAAATTCAATTCCCTTTTTGATATGCTCGGGAATTTCTTCCAGGTCTTTGCTGTTTGCCCTTGGGATGATGATGGTTTTGACCTTATTTCGCCGGGCGGCAATAGTTTTTTCCTTAAGCCCGCCGATCGGCAGTACCTTTCCGACCAGAGAGAGTTCGCCTGTCATTGCGACGTTTTTACGGATTGCCTTTTGGCGCATCAGCGAGATTAGACTGGTGGCCATAGTTATCCCCGCAGAAGGGCCGTCCTTCGGAGTCGCTCCCTCGGGTATATGCAAATGGATCTGGTTATTCTCAAAGTACTTCTGGTCGATCTTGTACTGTGCTGCAATATGACGGACGTAGGTGTAGGCGATGTTCGCCGACTCCTGCATTATGTTGCCCATTTGTCCGGTCAAGCGAAAGCCCTCTTTCCCGGGGTTGTTCACTGATTCGATTAGCAGGGTATCGCCTCCGTAGTTCGTCCAGGCTAGGCCCAGAGCTGTACCCGGGCTATCGGCCCGCTTTACCTCGTCTTTCCGGAAGGTTGGCTGCCCAAGGAACTCCTCGATGTTGTCATTATTCAGTACAAAGGGAGTCTCAGCCTCATCCATAATCAGTTTTCGGGCGATTTTACGGTGTATCTTATCTAGGCTTTTTTCAAAATTCCGCACTCCCGCCTCGCGGGCATAATCGGTTGCAATTGAGGAGAGGGCGGATTTGTTGTAACGTACATGCTTCTTTTTCAGTCCCGACCGTTCCAGTGACTTAGGAATTAGGTATTTTTTGGCAATTGCAATTTTTTCCTCTTCAATGTACCCGGAAAGGCGGATGACCTCCATCCGGTCCAGCAAAGGTCTTGGAATTGTATCCAGTGTATTTGCGGTGGTGATAAACAGGATATTCGATATATCAAAGGGCAAGTCCAGGTAATGGTCGCGAAAGGCAACATTCTGTTCAGGATCCAGCACTTCCAACAGGGCAGAGGAAGGATCTCCCTGAAAGGACGCGCCTAACTTATCTATTTCGTCGATCATGAAGACCGGATCTTTACGCTTTACAATCTTGAGGCCCTGAAGGATCTTCCCCGGCATCGCACCTACGTAGGTACGCCGGTGTCCTTTGATCTCGGCCTCGTCCCGCATACCGCCGACGGAGAAACGGAAAAACTCCTTTCCCAGCGACCGGGCGATCGATTTTCCAACCGATGTTTTCCCGACACCCGGCGCACCTACCAGACACAGAATCGATCCCTTGCTGTCTTGCTTTAGCTTGCGGACCGCTAGGTACTCGAGAATACGGTTCTTCACGTCCTCTAACCCATAGTGGTCCTTCTCTAGCACATTGTAGGCGTCTTCCATCTGAAAGACTTCTCGTTCCGGTTCCTGCCAGGGCAGTGAAATAATGGTGTCCAGATAATTACGGGTTACAATAAACTCCGAACTGTTGGGGTCCATCAGCGAGAACTTCTCTAATTCCTGCTTAACCTGCTCTTCTACTTCCCCCTCAAGATCAAGCTTTTCAATTGCCTCTTTGAAACGCATGTATTCACTGCTTTTAGAGTCGGTGGGCATTCCCAACTCCTCTTTGATCTTCTTTAGCTCTTCCTTGAGGAAGTAGTCTCGTTGGCTTTTTTCTATCTTTTCATTAATCTCCTGCTGAATTTTCTTTTGAATTTTCAGTAGTTCCTGCTCTTTTTTAATGTACATCAAGACAGATTCCATCCGCGTGTAGACATCTACGGTTTCCAGTATCTTCTGCTGCTCCTCCCGTTGGATATTGAGTATAGAGGTTATAAAGTCGGCAACCTTTCCGGGGTGATCAATGTTGACCATATTCAGGCGCATCTCCTCGGAAAACAGGGGGTTGTCTTCAGACAGTTGTTTCATTTCTGATATCAACGAGCGGGTGAGCGCCTTTACTTCATCGGATGAATCGTTTTCATCTTCCAGGTATTCCACCGCGGCGCTTAAAGGATACTCCTCGGATAGGAACTTTTTAATCTTGAAGCGTTTCAGGGTTGATATAAATATATTATACCCGCCGTCGGGAAGATTTATTTTCTTTACAATTTTTGCAACGGTACCAATTTGGTGCAGCTCCAGGCCGTATTTATTGGAAGTCTCTTCATATTCATCCTCATCCCGTGTAAGGGTGAGTCCAATCATGCTGTCGCCGTTCATCGCTTTATCAATCACTTCAATGTCATCTTCATCCTGAATCATTATGGGAGTAAAAATACCAGGAAAAATTGGTTTGCCCGTAAGGGGCATTATAAACAAGCGGCTTGGCATTATTTGATCGGCAGGTATAATTTGCCTATCTGACATATAGCCTCCTCTAATAGGTTTTATTAATTTTAGGTGAATGAGGACGTGAGAAATGCTTCACTTCTTAGCCCTCATTAAAGAAGATAATCAAAAATGGGCCTGTGTTCAAATCGAAAACCTGTTCAATTTAGAGTGGCCCCTGTACATTGAAGCGGCAGTGTCGTATGATTGGATCATGGCTCGAAACTTTCACACCGAAGGGGTGATTCTAAAGACGTACAGGGTTGGCGAGTACCATAAAGGCCTGGTAATCATTTCACCTGACCTTGGAGTTTTGCATGCCACCGCTTTCGGCGCATACAAGGGAAAGAGCAAACTTTCTGGGGTAAGCGAGCCGTTTACCAGGGGCGATTTTCTGCTGTACCACGATCCGGTAAAAGATCGTTACAAAGTAACCGAAATTACTCCCCGCAGCTACCATGAAGAACTGCGCTCCGATTTAGACCGTTATTACACGGGCTTATTCTGGTCCGAACTAATAATCAAATCCTTCGGCGGAGGAAGTGAATATAGTCAGTTATTTTATCTGCTGCAGGCATCACTCAAGTTTTTAGAAAATACCCATCACATTGAGCGTGCAAATCTGCAGTATGTGTGGCGTTATCTTGATATTACCGGATTTCTACCTAACCTCACCCTGTGTGCGGGTTGTGGCCGCAAGATTAACGGGATGGATGTGTTGTATTGGCAGAATGGGGAGTTTGTAGGGCAGGAGTGTGTTCTTGCGCCGGAACTGCACCGTTTGAGCCCGGCCGCCAGGAAATACTTGCTGCATACCGGTCGTTTGGCACCGGAGCAGACCGAGACAATCGGACTTAGCAGCACTGAACAGACCGGTTTGAAGAAACTTCTGTACGCAGTGATTGAAGATGTGGTAGGGTTTCGACTAAACACGCTGCAGCAGGGAGTAGTATGAGAGTTTTTACCGCTGTTCCTATACCTGAGTCTCTGCAAGAGGAAATTATTTTAAGCACCGCAGCCTTACGGGGGCGTTATCCTAAACTCAGGTGGGTTTCACAGCAGGCCTTACATATTACTCTCAATTTTTTAGGTGAGATAGAGGAAAAAACAGTTCCCCAGGTGCTGGATGCCATGGAAGCTGTGAGACCATCCTTCAACTCCTTTGATATAGAATTCAAGGGTTTGGGAGTTTTCCCGCGTCGTGGACCTGCGAGGGTACTCTATTTAGAAGCGCAGCGGGGAATACAGCAATGTCAAAAACTGCAGCAGGCTCTGGCCAGGCAGTTAGTTGATTATGCTCCTCCTGAACGTAAACGGTTTAAGCCCCATCTTACTGTAGCCAGAGTGAAACCCCACACCGACTGGCCCGAGCCGGAAAATGAAGGAACCGATATTGCCTTGGGTTTTACTGTACAGCGGGTAGCATTGTACAAATCAATTTTGAAACCTGAGGGAGCACACTACGAAGAGGTGGGGGCAGTCACCGCCCGGATAACTTGAAAGGAATGTTATGAAGTGGAATAAAGCAGATATTGAAAAAGATATTGTTCGTGCAATTTCAGAAAAGTACGATGTAAAGTTGCTTATGGCCGCAATTATGGTACGCCGAGGTGTGACCGAGCCGGAACAGATTAAGTTTTATCTGGAAAATGATCTTATGTTCACCCATAATCCTTTCCTGTTTACGGAGATGGAGGATGCCGTCGACCGTATCCAACAGGCAGCGAAGGAGGGCGAAAAGGTAAAAATTTTCGGCGACCGCGATGTGGATGGAATAACCTCCACTGTGCTGCTCAAGGAAGCGCTTCAAAAACTCGGGATTGAAGCGGAGTGGGCCCTTCCCCTTGGGAACGACCCCTACGGCTTAAGCCTTGAAGTGGTCGAAGAGTTCGCAGCAGCAGAGGGCGAGCTGCTGATCACAGTGGATTGCGGCATTTCGAATGTAGCCGAAATTACCCGGGCCGCAGAACTGGGTGTTGATACCCTTGTTATCGACCATCACAACCCGCAGGAAGAGCTTCCACCGGCTGTGGCGATTATTGATCCTAAAATTTCTGAATCCGGCTATCCCTTCCGAGACTTAGCCGGCTGCGGAGTAGTGGCAAAGTTAATCTGGGCGCTCGAATTCAGCCAAACCGAAATGTATAAAGAGGAATTGGTTCTGCTGAACGCCCGTCCTGGAAATGATACTGTTATCTTAGATGCGGTAAAAATCTGTAATTTGGTGGAGACAGACCGGCTTTCAGAGAATCTTGTGCCGGGAATAGTTCGACCCGATCAAACCCGCTTGGCCTCTTTTTTGTTGAACACCCAAATACTGGTGTACAACGAACAGCAGCAGCGGCTGCTGTTGCAGAAAGTCTTTGGTCCGCAGGTTGATATAAATGTTCTGGATGTAGCTCCGGAGATATGGAAGCAAATTCCGAAACTTCAGAATATGAGCTTGTTAAAAATTGGGGACCGCAGCCGTTCAAACCGGTATACCGCCGGTATGGTCAGTGAGATAGATGTGTTTCTCAGTCTGTTTTATTCTTATGTGTTGCGGCGTTATCCGGCTTTATCGACTGATTTTGATAAGCACCTGGATTTGGTCGCATTGGGCACTTTAGCAGACCTCATGCCCCTGCATGGCGAGAACCGCCTGCTGGTCAGGCGTGGAATGGAGCAGTTAAACTCGGTAGAACGGGCTGGACTCCATCAGCTGCTGCTGCAGCAGCGTTTATTGGGCAAGCGTTTGAGTACCACTGATGTGGGCTGGCAAATTTCTCCGGTAATTAATGCTACCGGACGCCTGGGTGTGCCGAATAAGGCGGCGGAACTGCTAATTACCGAGGATGCAGCCACTCGACAAGCCCTGGCTGAAGAGGTTGTAGGTTTGAACCGAGAGCGTAAAAAACTCGGAGATGCCGCTTGGAAAAAGGTTTTACCTAAAGCACATCGTAGTTACGATGATCTTAACGGCCAGATGGTGCTGGTAAAGGATAAATCGATCCACCGTGGAATAACCGGCATACTGGCGGCGAGGCTGGTCCAATTTTTTGGAGTTCCCGCAACGGTTGTGGCCGATCTGCAGACTCATCTTGTTGGCTCAATGCGGAGTGTGAAGGAGTTTCATCTAAAGGGATTCCTTCAGAACTTTGAGGATATTTTTCTGGATTATGGGGGCCACGACTATGCCGCCGGTTTCAGCCTAAATTACGAACAATTTGATGAATTTCAACAACGCTTTAGTAGTGCTGTTGCAAAATTGAAGCCCCAAGATCAGGGGGAGGAAGTTCTTGAAATCGATGCTGAACTACCGGCACACTATCTGAACCCAGATTTGCACAAATTGGTAGAACAGTTCGAGCCTTATGGCGAAGATAGTCCACCGATAATCTTTCTGACGCGCAGTTTAAAAATTGCGAATGTCGACCTGGTTGGGAAGGGGGATCAGCAGCATGTAAAACTGCTGCTGGATTCCGGCGGCTACAAGTGGCCGGCAATTTTCTGGAGAGCCGCTGAGCGGGTAAACCGAGATTTCGCCCTGGGTGATACAGTTGATGTAGTCTTTCGGCTAGGTCGAAACTACTTTCAAAATACCGAAACATCTCAGTTAACCATCCTGGATATAAAAAGAGCTTGAAAAATGTACAGATTAACCTTGTCTCACTCAGTGCATAGTGTCTTTACGAGCAAATTTGCTGCAGCAGTTTTTATTTTTCTGATTATCAGCAGTGCAACCGCCCTCTGTGACCCGCTGCAGGCCCAACCGGGAGAGGTGCTTGTGATTGATCACTCTGGCGAAAAGGAGAGGCTGCATAGGGTAGCAATGTTTTCACCTGAGGGCGGGGAAATTGGACGGTTTCAGAGTTTTATAGTGCCGGGTCAGGCTTTATCCGGAAGAAACGATAGAAGTCTGCAGCGGGTACTGGTACCATTTTCCTCAACCATCGCTGACGGAAACTATAGGTTGTCTTTGTTTTCCCAGGGTGGAAAAGTGTTGGAAGAGCGGGAGCTTGAGATTACAGGCAGGAGCTTTCGCCGTGAGACCATTCCCTTAAACTATTCCCTTACTGAACTGCGCAGCTCTAATGACCCCAAGAAATACCAAGAGTCCATAAAAATTCAGGAAATCTATGCAGCCTTCAATCCTCATAAAACACTCGGCAGTCTGAATTTAAAATACCCCCTTCCCCCAAAGGAATCCGGGCGTTACCGGGTTACCTCGAAGTATGGGGACCGACGCATTTATTCCTATTCAGATGAGAGCACTGCCAGCTCTATCCACAGCGGCATTGATTTGGCTGCGCCTATCGGTACACCCGTGCTAGCAGTAGAAGCGGGATTAGTTGTTTTAGCAGCTGACCGAATAATTTCTGGGTACAGTGTGGTTATCGAGCACCTCCCAGGGGTGTACTCAGTCTATTTTCATCTTGATAGTTTAGATGTAGAGCAGGAAAATCGGGTACAGGCCGGCCAACAGATAGGAACGGTAGGTATGACCGGCCTGGCTACCGGACCGCATCTACACTATGAGGTGAGGGTAAATGGAGTTGCCGTAGACCCTTCAAGGCTTAGTAATTAAAATCCTGCCAACCGGTAAGATACTCAAAATTTAGAATTGCTTTGTTGACAGAAAATGATTAAACTGCCACAATACACACGGTCCTAGGGGCCGTAAAAGAAAACGGAAGGGGGTGATGATAATCGCCTATATTAGAGTAGATGAGACCGAACCGCTGGAAAAAGCGCTCAAACGTTTTAAAAGAATAGTTGAGAAAGAGGGTATAATTCGTGAATGGAAAAAACGCGAGTATTTTGAGAAACCTTCAACTATCAAGAACCGCAAACGAAAGGCTCTCGAGCGCAAGCAGATGAAGAAACAGCGCAAACTGCAGTCAATGAAAAACTACTAATTGCAACTGTAACACAATAGTGGCATAAAGGGGTGCTGAGATTTTTATCTCAGGCACTCCTTTTTTTATTAATGGTTCAGAATTGCTGTTAATAGTTACTTGAATTGACTGCTTTTGTACCATGTAGAGCGCCTGTTGCATCTTGTTGTATTTACGCAAAAACAAATATCTATAATAAAATATTACCGAAAACATAAATAATGCAATTCTTGTTTGACACATTCAATAGGATAGAGTAGGATTACTACACAAATTTACAAGGAGGCTTTATGCTGATTCTTATATCCGATGCCTTTGATTCATCACTACCTGATAAATTAAAAACCTTTGGCGAAGTAACAACAGACACCGAGCGTTTATCTGAAGCTGATGTTGTGCTTGTGCGTAGCAAAACAAAATGTACCCGTGAATATATTGATTCCGCCCCCAAACTCAAACTTATTATTCGTGGTGGAGTGGGGATCGACAATATCGACAAGGAGTATGCTGAAAGTAAGGGTATACAAGTGCGAAATACTCCCAAGGCCTCATCCATTGCCGTTGCAGAACTTGCCTTTGCATTGATGCTGAGTATTCCGAACCACATTGTTGTAGGGCATAACAGTATGCAGAAGGGTGAATGGCTGAAAAAGAAGTTAAAACGTACCGAGTTGTACGGAAAAACTCTCTGTTTGGTTGGAATCGGTAATATTGCTACCGAAGTAGCCAAGCGAGCTGCTGCCTTCGGTATGAAGGTTGTGGCGTATGATAAGTTTGTGAGCGAAAGTGAATGGGCGGAGATGAAGCCTTCTCTGAAAGAGGCGGTCAAAGACGCCGACTATATTTCCTTGCACCTGCCGCTCAACCAGAGTACAGAACGCATCATCAATGAGGATCTTATTTCAGCGTTCAACAATAACCCGGTTATCATTAACACCGGCCGTGGGCCTACGGTGAATGCCCACGATATTAAGGCTGCCCTCGAAAGCGGTGCTGTCAGTTTTTTCGCCACTGATGTGTGGCCCAGCGATCCGCCGGCGAGCGACGACCCTATTTTGAACGCACCGAACACATTAACGACTCCCCACATTGGAGCAAGTACTGTAGAAAACCTGTTGCGAATTGGCGATGAAGCCTATAGCATAATAAAAGAAGCTGTTGACGGAGGAAAAATATGAGTAGAAAAATGAATTTTTATGCGGGGCCCTCGACTCTGCCGATAGAGGTGCTTGAGGAGCTGAAAAATAATATTGCAGATTATCATGGTGAAGGCTATTCGATTGTGGAAGCAAGTCACCGTGGGAAGGTATATGATCAACTGCATAATGAAACTGTAGATCTGCTTAAGGAACTACTTGGCATTCCCGAAGGATATTCGATTCTTTTCTTAGGTGGTGGAGCAACCCTGCAGTTCTCTATGGTACCAATGAACATGCTTTCCACTGGCAAAACCGCTGACTATGTAAACAGTGGTGCCTGGGGTGGGAAAGCAGTCAAGGATGCCAAAAAAATTGGTAAAGTGAATGTACTGTTTGACGGGAAAGATTCAAACTATAGCCGCCTCCCGGCTGCATTAGAGGTCAAACCTTCTGCCGATTCGGCGTACGTTCATATTACCTCTAACGAAACTATCGGCGGTCTGCAGTGGAAAGAGTGGCCTTCGACCGGAGATACTCCTTTAGTAGCCGACATGTCCAGCGACATTCTGAGTCGGCCGGTACCGGTAGAGAAGTTTGCCATGATTTATGCGGGTGCTCAGAAAAATCTCGGTCCCGCAGGAGCCACCATTGTAATCATCCGCGATGATGTATGGAAAAATGCGCCCTCCGATTTGACTGCCTATTTGAGCTACAAGACCCATGCCGAGAAAAATTCGCTTTACAATACACCCCCAGTGTTTTCGATTTGGGGCATTAACCTGGTACTGAAGTGGATTAAGAAGCACGGCGGCGCCGAAGCTATGGCCGAACGTGCGGCTAAAAAATCTCAACTCCTCTACAATGCTATTGAAGAGAGCGATGGATTTTATCGCTGTCCAGTTGATCCTCATAACCGCTCAACCATGAATGTGGTGTTCCGACTTCCCAGTGAAGAGTTGGAAGCCAAGTTTATTAAAGAGGCTGAAGCCCGTGGAATGCTCGGGCTCAAGGGGCACCGGGATATCGGCGGCTGTAGGGCTTCTATTTACAACAGTGTACCTCCTAAAGACGTCGAAGCGCTGGTTGAGTTTATGAAGTCCTTTGCAAAACAGCAAGCTTAGTGTAAACTATATATATTAATTTATGAAAATAGATGAAACAAATATCGAAATAATAAAGCATCTTCGTGATGGGCGAAAGTCTTTCAGCACAATTGCTGAGGCCCTCTCCATCACGGAGAACACCGTTCGGTCTCGGGTCAATAAGCTGCTTGAAGAGGGAATTCTTGAAATCTCCGGGCTTGTTGATCCGGAATCCCTCCCAGGCCATCGCATGATCATCATTGGAGTAAAGCTGTCCACAGTGGAACTGGTTCGAATGGGGAAGGAGTTTAACAACCTCCGCGGAGTGGTTTCAGTAAGCGTGGTGACTGGCCGCTACGATTTGATCGTACAGGTTTTGCTCAACGAGAATGAAGGTTTTGGGTTGCTGGAATTTTTTACTGAAGAGCTGTCCCGGATTAGTGAGATACAAGAGGTCGAAACTTTCGTTGTATACCAAGGGTATAACCTTCGGGTACCCTATATTTTATAGGAGGAGAGACCATGTTAAAGAAAACACCTTTGTATGATGTCTACAAGGATTACAAAGGGGTAAAGCTCATCGATTTTGGAGGATGGGAACTGCCCGTAAACTTTGAGAACGGTATTATCGATGAACATCTCGCGGTGCGTAAGAATGCAGGACTGTTCGATGTTTCACATATGGGAGAAATCACTGTTGAGGGGGCGACCAGTGAAGATTTCGTCAACTGGCTGGTGACCAACGATGTAAAAACAATGAATGACCACCAATGTTTATACAGTCCGATGTGCTATCCCCACGGAGGGGTAGTAGACGATTTGATGATCTACCGTTATTCTCCCACTTCATATCTGCTTGTGGTTAATGCTGCCAATACCGATAAGGATTTTAAGTGGATCACTGAAGAAAACGAATGGATCAAGAACAGAAACGATGTACCAACCATAAAGAACGTGTCTGCCGATTACGCACAGATTGCCTTACAGGGGCCAAAGGCCAATGACTATCTGCGCGAAATTGTGGGTTCGGTGGTAGAAGAAATAAAGTTTTTTCGCTTTAAGGATTCAATTGAAATCGGAGGCCAAAGCTGTATTGTCAGCAGGACCGGGTACACTGGCGAGGATGGCTTTGAAATATACTGTGACAGCTCTGCAGCTGCAAAAGTGTGGAATACCTTACTTAATCACACAAAAGATCGGGGCGTGCTGCCCTGTGGTTTAGGAGCGCGGGATACTTTAAGGTTTGAATCAAAATTGCCGCTATATGGTCATGAGCTTACTCAAGATATTACACCCCTTGAAGCCAACTTATCGGCTTTTGTTAAACTCGAAGCTGAAGATTTCTGCGGGAAAGATGCATTGGTAAGGCAAAAGGAATCGGGAGTTCCTCGCTCACTTCGCGGTTGTGAGATGATAGACCGAGGCGTACCCCGGGAACACTATAAGGTGTTTTCCACTGAGGGTGATGAAATAGGATATGTAACCAGTGGTTCTAAATCGATTATGCTGGACAAATTCTGCGGCCTGGTACTAATCAAACGCGGAATCGGCTTAAAGATTGGCGATGAAATAGAAATTGAAATGAACAAAAAGCGGAAACGGGCAAAACTAGTCAAAACTCCATTTTACAAGCAAACCTAGTCTTCTGAAGTAATTGTGTTCAGCTAAGTCAGACAGCCCTGTTGATCGGGGCTGTTTTTTTTGGCGATTCTAAATTTAAAAGTTATATAACTTCCAAGGTTGGAATGGCGTTTTTTTGTAGTGAAGCTTGTCACCAAAGGATATTCTCACTACAATAGGGTAGGAATTAGCGAAGGAGGAACAGCAGATGAGTGATTTATCAACGACTTTTATGGGAATGCAGCTGAAAAACCCAGTTATTGTTGCGAGCTCGCATCTTACATACGACATAGATAAATTAAAGAAGTGTGAGGCCGCCGGTGCCGGTGCAGTAGTTTTAAAATCCTTGTTTGAGGAGCAGATCAAAATAGAATCCGATCGAATGATCGGCGAGCTCAACTTCGATGCCCATACCGATGCCTACGACTACTTCCAGCAGTCCAGTAAGGACTATCATTTGAATAAATACCTCGAACTGGTAGAGCAGGCTAAGCAGAACCTGTCCATCCCGGTTATTGCCAGCGTAAACTGTATTTCCGACGGAAACTGGATTGAGTATGCCGAGCGTTTTGAGAAAATGGGGGCCGACGCGCTGGAATTGAATGTGTTTATTATTCCCGCTGACGAAAAGACTCCGGGTAAAGTCATTGAAGATAAATATATTGATATTCTAAAGAAAGTAAAAAAGAAGGTTAATATACCGGTGGCTCTTAAGCTTGGAAGTCAGTTTTCCGGCATGGCCCACATGATGCACAGCTTCGGGCAGGAAGGGGCAGACGGACTTGTTTTGTTCAACCGTTTTTACAAACCCGATATTGACATAGAGAATTTTAAACTGCAGGCTGCTCAAATATTTAGTGTTCCGGAAGAGATGAGTTTTACCCTGCAGTGGATTGCAATTTTAGCAGGTAAAGTAAACGCCGACCTTGCAGCGACTACTGGTATTCATTCAAGTGCCGATATCATAAAGCAAGTTTTAGCAGGGGCACATGCGGTAGAAATGTGTTCAGCATTAATGAAAAACGGCATTGAAATCATCGGTACGTATTTGAAAGAAATAGAACAGTGGATGCAGCGAAAGGGTTTTGAATCACTTTCCGATTTTCGTGGAAAAATGAGCCAGGAATCACTTGAACATCCCGAGGCTTATGAGCGTTCCCAGTACGTAAAATCACTGGTGGGTATTGAATAAAATGTTTATTGTGGACCTGTCATATGTGGACTCGTCATATAAAACAGGCCCTCCTCAGTCTTGGGGAGGGCCTTATATATATAAGGCTTTGGTTCAGGGGTGAACCTCAGCTTTTTAGCCTTTACTCCGCATCCAGTTTTTTCATTTTTTATCTCTTAGCCGGTACCGCTCGTGCAGGCTGTGGAGCGCCTGTTCCAACCGTGATCCGAGCTCCGGTCCACGATCAGTAGTAACATCATCTTCATTATCAAATACCACATAGGGAACCTGGATACCCTGAATTGGTATGTATTGGGAATCGGCGGGACCACGGAACTCCTCCCAGTCGGTTTCTTTGTACAGCGATGTGAGCTTTTCATCCGAGAGACCGTGCTCTAAAATGCTGTCTGGTTTGTCAGGATTGAAGCGTGTGCGGTTTTTCCGAAGCGACTCTTTAAACGAGACATCCACGTATAAAATTGCCGCTTTTGATAATATATTTCGGTCAATATGCTGAAACGCCTCCCGGTAGCCCCCGTGTTCTTTTCCCCTGGAAAATTCAATCACCACCGAGAAGGGATTCGAGAGTGAAGGCGATGCGGATGTGCGGTCGCGAACCGCCTTACGGTAGTCAAGACATACCCGACGAATCAGTAGATTCCACAGATGAGCGGCAGCAAAGTTCCCCTGGCCATCGGTATGCAGCAGTGGTTTTCCCATTTCCTCTAAAATAGCGTCCTCTTCGAACCAGGTCCATAGCATCGGAAAGTCGTCTATCACCTGCAGGTCGGAGGCCAGCCTCATGCGTTGCGGCCGCTCCTTTGGATCCGTCTGCTGCAGATAATCAATAATTTCGCTTTTGCCGGCCCCGGGACGGGCCAGCAAAAAAAGTATTTCTATTGTCTCCATATTTCTCACCTAACTACACAAATTTCTGTCGAATCTCAGCGCTCACATAATCGAGTATTGCCACGGTCAGCGCGATAAACCACACCGCAATTCCCGCCGACTTGTACTCGAGCAGGCGTATATACTGAACCAGCAGGAATCCGATCCCTCCTCCGCCGACCATACCGATAACCGTCGACATACGAACATTGATGTCCCAGCGGTATATGGTAAAGGAGACAAAGGGTGGAATCATTTGGGGAACTACTGCATACATGATAGTCTGCAGTTTTGTAGCTCCCGTGGCTTGAATCGCTTCAATCGGACCGGGGTTAATACCTTCGATCGCCTCTGAATAGAGCTTACCGAGAGCCGCAATTGAGTGAATTGTCAGCGCCACAATACCGGCAAAGGGCCCAAGTCCTACCCATACCACCGCTATAAGAGCCCAGATAAGTGGTTCGATTGCGCGGACAATATTCAGTACCGTACGGGTGAGGTAGTAAATGGTAAGGGTAATCCACGAGGTAGACATAAGGTTTCTCGCGGCCAAAAAGCTTATAGGTACTGAGAAAATGATACCAAACATGGTGGCCATCATGCCCATGAAAATGGTCTCGATTATCAATTCGATAGTAAGGATCAATGGCTGACTGGGTAGGGGAGGGCCGACTTGGCTTACCTGTCGAGCCATTACCTCGTGTATTTGCTGCCCCTTCGCACTGGGAGGGATAAGCCTGTAGGGCATTATCATCTCTTTTTCAAAGGATCCCTCGCTGTCGGTCATCACACTTACGTATTCCCCCTGGTAGCGGGGTCTGAACTCATTCCCAATAGAATCACTCCACCATATCTGAGTGCGCGTATTCGGTTCGAAATTCTCCCCGTATACCGTAATTACTGTACCGGGAATTACCTGGTTATCCTCATCGAGCTTTGAAAGCTCTCCCTTTCGCGGACTGACCCGCAGATAGGGCTCGCCTTCAGATTTTTCAGGTACCGGCGGAGCCGGGCCCTCCGAATCGACCAGTACCTTCGCACCGGCTTCTACGGTGTCCGTATCGTGGGTAACTGCCGCCTCCCAGGGCCAGAGAATTTTGGACAGCGGCACCCAGGCCTCATTCGCATCGCTGGTCAGTTTTACAAGGTCAATTTCACTTATTTGCCAGCCTATGGTAAAGAAAACCACCAGAATCAGTACAAAAATTGAGTTTCCGAACTGTTTGTCCGGATTCGTTTGTTTGGCTGCATCGATTACTATCCAGAGCCAGAGCCCGGCGATTGCCAAAAGTCCGAAACCGACAAACAAGGGGGCTCTGTCGAGGGACTTGAACAGGCTTGGCCAGAATCCGTCCTCCAGCCTGCCTAGTAATGTAATTCGCCACACCAGCAAACCTATTATGCTGGCCATCGCTCCGAACATCAGCAGACCACGCTGCACCCTTCGGGCTAGAATTTGACCTAAACCCGGCAGAATAATAGACAGTATAGCGGCGGTAGGAGCATTTACAAAGGATTGTTTTTTTTCTTGCTTGATTATTATTGACATGCTTACTGCTCCCCCTGGTTTAACTCGCCGGCGTTGACCCGTATGGCCTCTTCGCCGTAGATCTCTTTAAACTGCCCATCAGTCATCTTACGGATATCCTCGCGATCGCCGCGGTAGACAACCTGGCCGTCCCGCAGGCCGATAACCTTTGTTGCGTAACGCTGGACCAAATCGAGATAGTGAAGGCTGCATAGGACGGAGATATGCGACTCATGATTCAGCTGTTCTAGATATCCAAGAATAGTGTGGGCCAATACCGGATCGAGACTGGCTACCGGTTCATCCGCCAACATCATGCTTGGATTCTGCATCAGAGCTCTGGCTATACCCACGCGCTGCCGCTGCCCCCCGGACAGCTCATCGGCCCGTTTAGTGGCCTGATCGGTAATCCCAACCTTCTCCAAGGCCGCCATGGCCTCCTTTTTTGCCCCAGGCGGATACTTGTGCAGCAAACTGGCCCAGGGGTTGATATAACCGAGTTTTCCGGAGAGCACATTGGTCAAGACGCTGGAGCGATCTACCAAATTAAAGTGTTGAAATATCATTCCGATTTTGCGA
>Ga0209947_1000626_pt1 | contig 22093 bp, 17 predicted proteins | sample SalPonR2_B_D2_MG_FD_185706 | JGI IMG/M metagenome (GOLD analysis project Ga0209947, IMG submission 185706) | Salt pond soil microbial communities from South San Francisco under conditions of wetland restoration - Salt Pond MetaG R2_B_D2_MG... ...
TTTTTACGAGATTGTCAAATTTTAAACAGGTAAATTTTAATATTCTTTTTAAGGAGTTGAAACATTTTTTAATTTAAAATTTGATGGCTTCGTAAAAAGTCCAATATCTGTGTTGCGCTGCATTCCTCGGAATTTCACGTACAGCTAAGTACGCTGCATTCCTCGGGATTTTGCGCGCCTTGATCTTGAACTTTTTACTTTGCCATCCTAAAATCGACTTTTTACGAGATTGTCAAATTTGGAACGCTCAATTTAGGTGTATGTTTCAAATTCATCGATGGGACATATCTGTTTCAAAAAATATGACCGGTTAAGGGTAAAACGCGGCGGATCCTATCGATCCGGCATACGGAAAAAAACTGCGCATTGCCGTGCAAAACAGGGTTAAAGTAGCCGCCTGCGATGGGGCGGCACGCGATTATGAAGAGTTTGGGCTTAGCCGGATGCTTCCGGTTATGGGATGATATGCGTATTACTGGCCATCGATGGTCTTTGGCACGGCGTCCGGGTATTCCTTGATAAACCGATATAGCGTGGCCCGGCCCACACCGAGCCGCCGGGCCGCCATCGCCTTGTTGCCGGCGGTTTTATCAAGGACGTCCTGAACGGTTTCTATGTCGAGCTTCTTCACCGGTCCGCGTTGGCTCTTCGCCCCACGAAGGCCTGCCAGCTCCATGGGCAGATCCTTCGGACGGATCACCCCGTGGCTGCTTTTAACGATGGCATACTGGAGCACATTCTGAAGCTGCCTGATATTTCCCGGCCATTCATAATCCATCATCATGGAAAGCGCTTCGTCGGAAATTTTTAATGCCCCCTTGTTCGAGGCCTCTCGAAATTCTTTTAAGAAATAATCCACCAGAAGCGGAATGTCCGTTTTGCGCTCTCTTAAGGGCGGTATAGCCATGGGGATGACATTTAAGCGGTAATAAAGGTCTTCACGGAAATTTTTTCCCCCGACCGCTTTTTTCAGATCCGAATTGGTCGCACTGATTATCCGGACGTCCACCGATACTGTCTTTTCGCCACCCACCCTTTCGAATTTACCGGTCTGCAGAAAACGCAGCAGTTTAACCTGGAGATCCTTCGGCAGCTCGGCCACCTCGTCCAAAAAGAGGGAGCCCCCGTCGGCGATTTCAAACCGGCCCTTTTTGTCCCGTATTGCCCCGGAAAACGCCCCTTTGACATGGCCGAACAGTTCGCTTTCGATCAACCCCTCCGGCAGCGCGCCGCAGTTAATCGGCACAAAGGGCGCACCCGCCCGCCGGCTCTGGTTGTGTATGGCCTCCGCCACCAGTTCCTTTCCCGTTCCCGTCTCCCCGTAGATATGGACGGGGTAATCGTATCCGGAAAGCTCCTGGATCTGTTTATAGATCTGAACCATCTGGCTGTCACGGCCGATGAGGTTGGCATAGCCGCTCAATTGACCGGTCTTTAATTTTAACTCGTTGATATCGGTCACGTCCTTGATAAAGGCGAGAACGCCGAAGACTTCGCCGCTTTCATCCTTCATGGCGGTGACATGCATCTCGGCGTTGCGGATTTCCCCATCTTTTCTTAAAATGTTTATCGGGTAGTCGATTTCATCAGGAATGATATGGTTGTCCGCCTGAAAAAGGCAGCGCTCCCCGCAGAACGGGCCGCCAAAGGCCTCATGGCAGTCCCGGTGAAGCACCTCCTCACGGCTGTATCCGGTGATCCGTTCCGCCTCCCGGTTGAAAAAGAAAATCCGGCGGTTCAAATCATGGGCGATAATGCCCTCCTTCAGGTTGTCCAGAATCCGGATCAGGTTTTTCTCGTTGGTGAGTATTTCTCTGAATTTTTTTTCAGGCATGATACCGGGCTTTTATAATAAGGCCGGATTTTTGTCAACTTTTGAGGCTCTCGCAGGAAACCGCTTCTAAGTAACTTGAAAATATATATTAATATTCCAGAAGCTTAGCTCTCTGCCATTTTGAGGAGCGAAAGTGACGAGGACTCTTGTTTGTTCAAGATTTCTCGCTGCCGCTCGAAATGACAAAATTGGATGAATCGTCTCAGTGCCTTCAAGCATACAGCAAAAGTTACTTTTAAGCTCGGTCCCGGGCCGCGGCCCGGGGGGTTACTTCTAAGTAACTTAACGGTTTAAGGTATAAGGTCAGGGTTTCAGTGTTCAGGCTTGCACGCAAAAAAGACTTACAGGGCGGATAAGCAAAGCACATCCGCCAATTCCTAACCGGTTTATCGAACCTAAATTTGTACAATTAATATAGCGGAAGGCTTCAGCCTTCCATTGGACGCGGTTTGTCACATCGGCCGCTTTTTTTGCGAAGCCATCAATTTTGACAATCTCGTAAAAAGCGATTTATTGCGCTGGCGCACCATTTTTGCAGAAAATAACTCTGAAAAGCGTCCGCATTGTCATTTCGAGCGGTAGCGAGAAATCTTTAACAATCAAAATTCCTCGTCACTTTCGTTTCTCGCAATGACAGCAGCGGAAGCTTCTAAGATAATATTAAATATTGTCGAGTTCCTTGGAAGTCGATTTTGGGATGGCAAAGAAAAAAGTTCAAGCCCCATTTAAGATTAGAGGGCGCGCAAAATCCCGAGGAATGCAGCGTACTTAGCTGTACGTGAAATTCCGAGGGATGCAGCGCAACACAGATATTGGACTTTTTACGAAGCCATCAATATTGTAATTTGGGATTTAACTGTTAGCCCTGTACCTTAGGACCCTAAACCTTACACCTTACACCTTGAACCTTGAACCGTGAGCCATAAAAACCCTACTTCGGACAAACCGAAAGCACAGGACACGGCGACTGCCGGATCACCCGATCCGTAGTGGAGCCGACCAGAAGTTCCTCCACCATGCCGTGCCCGCGGATGCCCAGGGAGACCATATCGATATCGTTGATTTCGGCATACCGGATCAACTCCGCATAGGGCTTGCCAACCAGCAGGACGGTTTGAAGCTTGATCCAGTTGAGGGCATCCTCGGGGACCAGGGAGTTTAGCTTCTCCTTTATCATGTTATAGAGGTCCTCCTTGAATTTTTCGCCGGCATCATGGGGCAGTTTGAAAAGATCCTTATACCCGGAGGGCTCGACCACATGGACCAGATGCAGCTCGCTTTCAAACTCCTGGGCCATGTTCAGGCTGTAATCCAAGGCCAAAGCCGCATCCTCTGAGAAATCGCAGCCCACCAGGATCTTTTTAAAAGGAAATCTTTGGGGAGCGGCATCCTCTGTAAACCCTTCGGAGCCTCTTAATACGAGCATCGGACAGGGAAGCGTGCGCATCAGCCGCTCGGTGACGGAACCCAGAAAAAACCGTTTCAATCCGGATCGGCCATGCGTGGCGGTAATTACCAGGTCGGCGATGTACTCCCTGGCCAGGCGGGAGATCTCATCAGTGGTATTGCCAATGGTAACCAGAGGCTGATACTTCACCTGGGCATCACCCAGCAGACGATCAATTTCTGCCCGGGCGGTTTCCATAAACCGCTGCTGGTATTCAATCGGATCGAATACGGCCTCGCCATAAGCCGACACAGTGGGCAAATCAACCACATGACAGATATTTAGGTTCGCATCAAACCGTTTGGCCATGCCAACCCCATAGGCCAGAACCACATCGGCATACGCTGAAAAATCCGTAGCACAAAAAATATTGCGGAATTGCCTTCGCATACACCCCTCCTTTTCCTTATTGATGCCCAAACCCAACGCCATTGATTAAATAAAATAATGTTTACGCCCATTTATAAAATAACATGGCTTTATAAAAATAACAACAGGAGATCAGCGAAAGAGTTTCGGATTATATCAATTCTGCAGAATTTTCAGGTATCCAGCAGCGTCGGCCATTGGAGAGTTCAATCTGGTACCACCCGCCCCGTTTCTCAACCATTATAAATTCGGTGCCTTCGTGCAGGGGAGTCTTGAAGCTCGGCTGGTAGGTGGCACCGTCGCCCTTCCGGGCAATGACCTCATCGGAGAGGATCACCCCGCCGGGCGAACGGATACGGGCGACGGTTTCCCAACAAAGCGAGCTGAAAAACATGACGGCGATAATCGCCGCCCCGGCAAATATCCAGCGCGGAACCCTTCGGATAAAAAGATGGATCAAGGCAGCCGCCCAGAAAAAGCCGTAGAAAATGGCGAAAATCAAAGCCCGGATGTTTGGGGAGAAATCATAGTGCCAGAACAGCAGGGTTTTAAACACCTTTGCCTGCTGGGTTTCTTCGATTTTATCCGTCCGACGGCTGCGGGCATAGCCTAAGTTTTGTTTCAGGTTGGGGTCATTGGGGATATAGCGCGCCGCGCGGCGGTAGTTTAAAATGGCCGCTCCCAGGTCGCCCATTCGGAAATAGGCGTTGCCGATATTGTAATAGAGCTTTCCGTTTTCGATGCCGCCTTCGGCGATCAGGCGCTCAAACCGAAGGGCGGCCCGTTTATAGAGTTTTTTTGCCGCCTGCGGATCGGTTGAGACTTTTGAGTTGGCCTGTCTGAAAAGGGTCTTGCCCTGGCTGAACAGGTCATGTATTTCCGCCTCCGAAAGCGCGGCTTCCGCTTTGGGCGAAATCCAGGCAACCGTTAGCAGCGCGGCAAGTAAGCCTAAAAAAATCCGTTTCAAGAGTGTCCGTCGGCGTCTCATGGCAGGCTCCGATCCAGGGTTCTGGCCAGCTGCATAGCCCGCTCGACTAGCGCGGCCGGGGCATCGCCGGCACCGTCAATGCCCCCGTATGCGAGGGCCTCGCACGTGTTAAAAATCCCCTTCACCCTTTCAATGACCGGTTCGTCCACCTGGCGCTTTTGCAGCGCCGCTTCGATTTCATTCAGCGTTAACGCCCCCGGCGGGAGGCCAAGTTTTTTGGCCAAATACCGGCGCAACGCCTCGAGAACCCCGGCACCGGCCGTTTCAGCCGCATCCGCCCCGGATGTATCCAATTTTTTGAGCTCCCTTACCAAACAGGCATACGCCTTGCGGCGGCGATTGGCCTCCGGGTCCGCCAGGTGTCGCCGCCGATAGACAATTACCAGAAGTGCGACGACGTATATAAACGGCAGCCCGGCCAGCCAGGCAAGCCAGAAAGGCGAGCGATGCCACTTCTCCAAACCGGCGGACGCGTCGGCTAACACGGAGAGATCCGTATAGTTGTAGGCGATCCCCTGTGCCCACGTTTCGAGTTCGGATTTAACCGTGCCGGATATTGCGGATTGGCCTTCGGCATCCTTTGCCGTCACCACCCGCGTCGCCTCGACTTCAAGCGGAATCGGGTCGGTCTTTGCCCTTCGGTAAGCCCCGGTGCCGGCGTCAAAATAGGGGAGCTCAATCGGGGGAATCTCTGTGATATCCGCGTGCTTCGCCCGAACGGTCTGGGTAAACACCTTGGCCCCGTTTTTTACTGCGCCCGACGCCATTTCCGAGGGGATCTTGAAGTTTTCGGCCAGGGCGGGCTGCTTTTCAAGCGCCGGCAGCGTGACGGGGTCCAGATATGCCGACCCCGTGACCCGGAGGGTCAGGGTAATCGGATCCCCCACTTTCACTCGGGTTGGACTGGCTTCGGCGCTTATCCGGTATTTGCCGACGAGCCCGGTAAAATCCGCCGGGCGGCCGGACTCAGGCAGCGCTTTGACAGTGATCTCCGGCTTATTCGACGGGATGACGAACTTCTGGGTCACCGCCTGCCGGAAATTGCCAAAGAACCCGCCGTCAAAAAAATCGTCAAATGCCGAAGGGGCGCTTGGTTTCCGATACCCGGTAACCGCCAGCAAGGATACCGTGGATTCGGGCAAAGAAAACGTGCCCGGCCAACGCGGGATCAGGATCTTTTCAAACCGGACGGCGGTACAGGGCTCACCGTCAAGCTGCCTTCGCTCCTTTATAGCAATGGTCTTTTCACCGTTCAACGGAACCCTGAGGTAGCGATCCTTTTTCTTCGGGTTTACCGGCATATCCCAGTCCGCCGCGTCAAACCGGGAATCATCGAGGACCGGCAGATTCACGGCGAATTTCTTTACCTTGCGGCCTACATACCAAATGCCGGTTAATTTTACGGGTTGGCCCACGTAAACCGTATCTTCGGAGAGCCGGAGGTCGAATTCAAAATCTTCGACCTCTGTTGGTTTGACCGAGCGGATCGACACCGCCCGCGTGTTTGCGCGCTTCCCGCCGGCAGTCACCGCAATCGGCGGTATTGTTAAATTCCCGCTCCGCTTTGGGGTGAGCCGAAAGGAGAACACATAGCCGCGGCGGACATTTTTGGTCATTTTTCCGTTAACGATTGTAATTGATGAGCTGTTGTTCTGCTGGCCGCCCAAAAACTCGACATGGAAATCAGAGACATGGGACAAATCCGGTCGATCCGGGTGCTCCGCGCCCTGGACCTGGATCTGAAAGACAAAGGGCTCACCGGCAAAGACCTCCTGGCTTTCCACACCCGCCGATACGGAGAACGGTTTTGCACCGACCGCCGGCAGCGAACATGCCAGGATGATAAACAATAAGGCGCATATGAAGCGTAAAATGCCCTGCATGTGCCTACCAATCCTTCTCCACCGGCCGGTGCCCGCCGCCTTCGAAAATCTGTCGCCTGCGCCGGTTCTTGTATTCCTCTTCAAGTATCTTCTCCGGATTCTGAGTCCCCATACGTTCGGATTTTTTCTGGTCGGCGGCTTCGGGTTTTCGCGCAGATCGCGGCTCCGCCTTATTTTCCGGCTTTTGCCCGCCGCTTTTGTCCTGACTCTTGGCCGATCGGCTTTTTCCCCTGCCTTCACCCTGTTTCCGCAACTCGGATAATGCCTTTTCCATGGCCTCCGAGGCTTTTTCCTGCTCTTTGCGGGCATCGGCATAATCAGAGCGGTTTAACCTATCCCTGGCTTTTTCCTGGTTGCCCGCCGCCTCATTTAAATGCGTGCGGGCCTTCTCCATGGGTTCATCCTTGCCCTTGCCGGCCGACTGGCCCATTTTTTGGCTCAACTCTTTGGTTTTATTTTTAATTTCAGACTGATTCCGTGCCAATTCCTCACTGTTATGCCGGGAATCCGCGCTTTGGTTTTCCATTTCCCGGCTCTTTTCGGAAAGGTTCTGCTGCCGCTTGATCAAATCCTCGAGGTCCTTTTGCATCCTCTGTCGTTGCTGTTCCTGCCGTTTGGCGGCCTCCTTCTGTTTCTGAATCCGGTCCCGCATCTCTTTTAACGTCCGCCGGGCCATTTCGAGGTTGTGGGCGGCGGCATCCATTTTCGGGTCAAGGGCCAATGCCTTCTCATAATGGGCGATACTTCTTTCAACCCTCTCGAGCCGCTCCTTAACGTCTGCTTCATCCGGATTCTCGGCCGTCTTTAGTTCGGCGTTGCCCATATTGAAATGGCTCCTGGCCTCGAGGGACACATCGCCTGCTTTCAGCGCCGCCTGCTCAAAAAGATCACGCGCCCCTTCATAGTCTTTTTTCATGTACAGGGCGCACCCTTTATTAAACAGCACCCGGCCATCACCGGGTGCCGCCTCGAGGGCCTTATCATAGGCGGAAACGGCCGCATCCATTTTTTGGGCATCATAGGCCCGGTTTCCTTCCGCCACCCAGTCAGCCGCGGATCTGGCAGAGGCCGGCGTGATAAAAACCGCTAAAACAGTTAAACATACGAGAATAATTTTGCCGATGGTTTTCAATGAAATCATTAGTCGATATAGAATTTGTTTTTTCTTTTTCCTAAGCTGGATGGCTTCGTAAAAAGCGATTTATTCCGCCGCGGCGGTATTTTTGCAGAAAGCAACTCTAAAAACCTCCGCATTGTCATTTCGAGCAGCAGCGAGAAATCTTTAACAATCAAGATTCCTCGTCGCTTTCGTTTCTCGGAATGACAGCAGCGGAAGCTTCTAAGATAATATTAAATATTGTCGAGTTCCTTGGAAACGATTTATTCCGCCGCGGCGGTATTTTTGCAGAAAGCAACTCTAAAAACCTCCGCATTGTCATTTCGAGCAGCAGCGAGAAATCTTTAACAATCAAGATTCCTCGTCGCTGGCGCTCCTCGGAATGACATAAGGGGGAGGATGGCGTTCCTTTCCCTTTTCCCCTTATACCTTGCACCTTGTTTCCTCAGTGCCTTAGTGCCTTAATTCCTCAGTGCCTCAGTGCCTTAATGCCTTAGTGCCTTTTTTCTCTCACTGATAAACATCTCCAACACCAGCAACCCGAGCATAACGGCCAGAAAAATCTGGAACTTCTCTTCGTAGCGCTTCACGGTTTCGGATTGAAGGGCTTTTTTCTCGGCGCCGGCCACCAGCTTCGTATACACATCCCCCAGATCAATGGCGCCGGTGGCAACATTTAAATAGCGTCCGCCCGGCGTGGCGTTGACCATTTGCCGAAGCGTCTTTGCGTCCAGGCGCGTCCAGACCTCCCGGCCGTTGTATTTCAGAAAGCTCCGGTTGCCGGACTCGTCGGTCACCGGGATTCGCCGGCCCTCGTCCTCGTTCCCGATGCCGATGGCGATCAGCCGGATGCCGGCTTCGCCGGCCTCTGCTGCCGCTTCTACCGGAAAACTTTCATGGTCTTCGCCGTCCGTTATTAGAATGATATCCTTGTACTGCTTTTCCACATGATCAAACACCTGGTCCATGGCCGTACGAACCGCATCCCCGATCATGGTGCCGCCCCGTGAGACGCTGGTCGTCGTGATATTTTCGAGCATCATCCGGAAAAACCCGTAGTCCAGCGTTAGGGGGCACTTAATCACGGCCGTCCCGGCAAACGCCACAAGCCCCACCCGATCGCCCCTAAGCCGGTCCACGCAGTCGTTTATCGCCAGCTTGGCCCGCTCCAGGCGATTCGGAGACAAATCCTCGGCCAGCATGCTTCTGGACACATCGAGCAGAAACACCACATCCCGGCCCTTTCTTTCAATGGTTCTGGGCGTCGGGTTCCAGGCCGGCCGCGCAGCGGCCACCGCCCCGAAAGCAAAGGCGGCTAAAATCAAAAGCGCCTTCCAACGGCGTCGGGCAGGCTGCGTCGATACGTGGATCACCGGCAGAAGATGGGACTCGGCAAACCGCCTGAGCGCCTGTTTGCGCCTATAGGCCGCATAGGCGAAAAGACCGATCAGCACCGGCAGCCCCCATAGCAGCAGAAGCATTTCCAGGTCATGAAACCGGCCCATAATTATGGAATCCTCCGCAAAACGGTATTTGAAAGCAAAACCTCGAGGACCAGCAGCCCCATAGCGACAAGTACTATCGGCTGGAAAAGCTCCCGGTAATCCATATACCGGGCGGCTTCGATCTCGGTTTTCTCCAGCTTGTCGATTTCCGAGTAAACGGCGCGCAGCGCATCCGCATCTTCGGCCATGCGGAAGACGCCGCCGGTCGTCTCTGCGACGGCCGCCAAAGTTTCCCTGTCAACGCCCCGGCCCGCCATTGAAAATAACCGGCCCCAAATCCCATCTTGCCCGGTTGTTCGCCCCTCGCCGCCGACGCCTATGGTATAGATCTTTATTCCCCATTCTTTCGCCAGCCGAGCCGCCTCGCGAGGGGTACGCGCCCCGGCGTTGTTCTGGCCATCTGTCAGTAGGATGAGGATTTTGCTCTTTATCTCATAGCCCGCTTGATTCCGGTCGTTCTGCTTGGCCAGCGTCTCTTCGGCCTCCTTCAAACGGGCAGCAGCCAAGGCGATGCCGTCACCAATGGCTGTTCCGTCCTCGCTTTTGCGTTTGACCAGCGCCACACTGTCAAGAAACTGGTCCAGAGCCCCATGGGCCAGGGTCAACGGCGCAACCGTATCCGCATACCGGGCAAACGTGACCATCCCGATCAAATCATGGGGGCGGCCTTCCAACCCCCCCTTGTTTCCGAAAACGAACTCCTTGAACACCCGCTTGACGGCTTGAAGCCGGTTCACCCGTTCGCCGCCATAATCCATTTCAGCCCCCATGCTGCTGGAGCGGTCCACCACCATTTCAATGGCAATGCCCTCGTTGACATCCCGAACCCGCTCGGTTCCCGCCTGAGGGCGGGCCAGGCCGATCACCAGCAGCATCAACACCGCGATCCGCATCCAAAAAGGAAGTCCCATCAGCCGGACCCGCAGAGATTTTTTTACCCGCGCGGCCTGGCGGATGCTGGAGAACCGGAGGCTCCCATCGCCTTTTACCTTGTAATAAACCCAGACGGCGACAGGGATCAACAGCAAAAAAAGCAGTACCCATGGCGATTCAAACCGCATCAGATCGGGCCTCCGAATTATGGCGACTTCCCGGCTCCTGTTGGATCCGGGTCTCGGCGATAAACCGGGTTGCGGCGTCAATCATCTTCTGGACCTCGTCGGGCGCGGGCTGATACCCCGCGAATTTCACCTGGTCGCAATGGATCATAAAACGCTTGAGCAGTTGTTTTTGCGCCGGTGTTAGCCCATCCGCCGTGCGCATGGCGTTTAAAAATTCCTCTGTCGTCTGCTCCGGTGCACGCAGGCCGAACCGGTTTTCGATGTAGTGCCTGAGAATAGCCGACAGCCGATGATAAAATGCCTTGAACTGTCCGGACGCCACCAGATTTTCCGAAAGAAGCCGCTGGAGTGCCTCTTCGGCGATCTCATGGGCGGGGCGTAAAATAATTGCCTGCGGCGCATTTCTCCGCCGTCTGAACCGTCGCCAGCCGATGAAGCCGACAAGCGGTATCAACAAAACCGCCGCCATCCCGACAAACCACCACGGGCTCAACGTTTCCGGCAGGGGCTCGGGCGGCATGATCGCCTTAATCTGTGGCTCGGCATCTTCAGACAGCACCGAATCCACCCGGATGCTCATCGACTTCGTTTCAATCGCACGGGTTCTCCCGGCCGGGCTACCGGATTCGGTAAATCGGACCGTCATCGAAGGGATTTTATACTCCCCGGGCAAAAAAGGGGTTAACTGATAAACGGCCAGATATCGGAGCCGGCCGCCTTTAAGAAGCTCCGGCTGCGGACGGGACTGACGTTTAATGTGAAACCGGCCAATTGTTTCGCCAAATTCCGGCAGTTTCACTTCAAAGCCCTCATCGGTTGTGGCCTCAACCTCGAGTGTCAGTTGATCCGCTGTGGAGATCGCCTCTGCCGATGCCCAGACCTGGACCTCAGCAGGGCCCTTCCGGCACGTTTTGGTTATCCCCGCATCGGTTTTCCGGGGTTCCCTCTCGGCCGTCCCATTGCAGCCGCAAATGCACAACGCCAAGAGGAGAACCATCCCGGCGATAGAGCATGATAGCTTTGTCTTTCGGATACGATTCATACTGCCTTTTATCTGCGCCTTTCCCGGCTCCGGAAAAACCGAACCAAATCCTTTACATGATCGCGGCCGCTGACAAGGGCCGCGTGGTCAATTCCGGCGGATCGAAACAGCTCCCGCAGCCGGGCCGTCCGCTCCCGGCTGAACCGGTCATACTGGCTGTGCACGGTGGAGCTCCCGGTATCAATAACGATCCGCTCCCCGGACTCCGCATCCTCTAGCTCAACCAAGCCCACATCAGGGAGCCGGTGCTCGCTGGGGTCTGAAATGGATACGGCAATCAGATCATGCCGTCGGCCCAATACATGAAGCGATTTTTCAAAACCGGACTCACATATAAAATCAGATACCAGAAAGGCCACACACCGCTTTTGCATCACCCGGCCCAGATAGTCGAGCGCGGCATTGATATTTGTTTTTCTCTGCTGCGGCGTAAAATTCAAAAGCTCACGGATCAGGCGGAGCACATGGGACGTCCCCTTTTTAGGCGGCACAAAGAGCTCGATGGTATCGGTAAACAGGACCAATCCGACCTTGTCATTGTTTTTTATGGCGGAAAAGGCCAAAAGCGCGCAGACCTCAGCCGCCAACTCATTCTTTGTCTTCTCAACCGTACCAAACGCCCCGCTGGCCGACAGATCCACCAGGAACATGATGGTCAGCTCGCGCTCCTCCACGAACCGTTTGACATAGGGATGCCCCATCCGGGCGGTGACGTTCCAGTCAATGGTCCGGATTTCATCACCCGGGCTATACTCGCGAACCTCGTCAAACTCCATGCCCCGGCCCTTGAATACGCTCTCATATTCGCCGGCCAGCACGTCGTTGACCGCCTTGCTGGTATAAATCTGGATGTAGCGGATTTTTTTGGCCAGTTCTTTGGGTATCACGGCACTTCTACCATATCAAAGACCCACTGGACGATATTTTCGCTGGTTTTCTCCTCCGCCTCGGCCTCGTAGGAGACAATCACCCGGTGACGCAGCACGTCCATGCCGATATCCTTGACATCCTGGGGGGTCACGTAGCCCCGCCCCCTGATAAGCGCATAGGCTTTGGCGGCCATGGCAAGAAATATCGTGGCCCGCGGGGATGCCCCATACCGGACCAAATCCTTCATTGCGCCGTCATAGGTTTCCGGCGCCCGGGTGGCGGAGACGATATTAATGATGTAGGCCTCGATTTTCTCATCCATATAGATGGCATCCGAGAGCCTTCGAAGATCAAATATCTCGTCGGGACGGATTACCGTGTCGACATCCAGATCAGGGGCGGCCCGGGCCATCTGCTTGAGAATCTGATGCTCCTCCTCTTTAGATGGATACCCCATCTTTAGTTTGAGCATAAACCGGTCCACCTGGGCTTCGGGAAGCGGATAGGTCCCCTCCTGCTCGATCGGGTTCTGGGTGGCCAGCACCATGAACGGCTCGGCCAACCTAAAGGTTTCATCACCGATGGTGACCTGCCGCTCCTGCATGGCCTCGAGCAGGGCACTCTGGACCTTGGCCGGGGCACGGTTGATCTCATCGGCCAAAATGATGTTTGTAAAAATCGGGCCCTTTTTGGTGGAGAACTCGCCGGTCTTGGGGTTATAGATCATCGTGCCGATAAGATCCGCTGGTAAAAGATCCGGGGTAAACTGTATCCGCTGGAATCCCGCCTGGACGGTTTTTGCCAGTGTTGTTACGGACAGCGTTTTGGCAAGACCGGGCACACCTTCGATCAGCACATGGTTGTTGCAGAGCATGGCCAGCAGCAACCGGTCCACGAGATATTCCTGACCCACAATAATTTTGCCGATTTCCGAGCGGATCCGACCAATCAGGGCGCTTTTTTCAGCCGCCTGTTCACCGATTTGTTTGACATCAACCGCCATTGCATCTCCTTATAGGGTACAAGGTGAAAGGTACAAGGTTTAAGGTTCATGGTTAAATTCCAAAATCTGATGGCTTCGTAAAAAGTCCAATATCTGTGTTGCGCTGCATCCCTCGGAATTTCACGTACAGCTAAGTACGCTGCATTCCTCGGGATTTTGCGCGCCTTGATCTTGAACTTTTTACTTTGCCATCCTAAAATCGACTTTTTACGAGATTGTCAGATTTTGACAATCTCGTAAAAAGTCGATTTTAGGACGGCATTAATCGCGTTTTAGCGCCTATTCCTGTTCATTCGTCGCCGCATAGCTCGGGCAGTCATGCTTGTCTTCGATATGGGGCTTGATATCAATGATCGGGGTACCGTCAATCATGTCCGCCCGCCTGACAGTAATAATATTTTTATCAACATCAAGGACCTCCAGTATGGAGAGCCCGATCGGATTGGGACGGTAGGGAGAGCAGATGCTGAAAACCCCCATGTTCTGTCCTTTGTGCGGCGGGTTTTGCGTCAGCAGGTCCGTATTAAATTTCGAACTCTTATGAAAATGGAACAAGACGACAATCTTCTGCCCCGGCTTGATATCCTTTACCCCATGGGTATAGATGTCATCGAGCACAATTTGCCCTTTAACGTCAGATACACTCCAATGCCTGGGAACACCTGTCGCCTCCGTATGAAAAACACCTATGGGCTCGAATTCTATCGTCATGTCTTTTCCTTACCTTTTCTCAAGTTTTGCTACCGCCTCGATATGAAATGTATGGGGAAACATATCCACCGGCTGCACTTCAACCACGCCATAGTTCTCGGAGAGCATCTCCAGATCCCGGGCCAGGGTCGCCGGATTACAGGATACATATACAATCCTGGCTGGTCGGATTTCCAGTACTTTTTTGACCACATCCTTGTGCATTCCCGGCCTCGGCGGGTCAATAATCATAACTTCCGGAGATTTTTTAAGATCGGAAATCCGTTGGCTGATATCGCCTGTCAGGAACGTGCAGTTGGTCACCCCATTGTAGCGGCAGTTTTTTTCCGCGTCTAACACGGCGCCCGACACGATTTCAATGCCGATGATGGATTTTGCCGCATCGGAGAGCCAGATGGGGATTGTGCCGGTGCCGCTGTATAGATCCAGAACGGTTTCCACGCCCGAAAGATCGGCATACCGCTTAACGGTTTGGTAGAGGATTTCGGCGCCCCGCGTGTTGGTCTGAAAAAAAGAATTGGCCGATACCTCGAATTCAAACGGCCCGATGCGCTCTTTCAGGCAAACCTCGCCCGCCAGCGGCACCTCGTACTCGCCGGTGGCCACCCCGGATTTCCTGGCGGTGATATTATTCACAACAGAAACCACGCCGGGGTATTTTTCAATCAGCGCCTCCGCCAACGGCTGAACTGACGGCAAGGCCTCCGAGGCGGTAACAATATTTACCAGCCACTGATCATAGGCCACGGAATGCCGGAGCATCAAAAACCGCCAGAACCCCTCATGGGTTTTAAGGCCGTAGGCCGGCAGTCCGGAATTTTTCATGTACCGCTTCGCATCATTGAGGATAAGGTTGCCGGTCTCCGGCTGCAGCAGGCATCGATCGATATCAAGCACTTTGTGGTAGGTGCCCGGCACGTGAAGCCCCAGGGCAAAACTGACATCAATCGCCGGGTCGCCCATCTCCTCCGGAAGCAGCCAGCGCCTGTCGGCGCAGGAGAATTCCATCTTGTTCCGGTAATGAAATACCCGGTCCGAGGCGCGGGTAGCGGGGATCGGGACATCTTTTAGGCCGCCGATATGGGCGAGGGATTCCGATACATGCCGCCGTTTATATTCAAGCTGCTTTTCATAATCCAGAAACTGCCATTTGCACCCCCCGCACCAGCCGTTGTATGGGCACGGCGGGTCGATTCGATAGGGAGACGGCGAGATCAACGATACCACCCGGGCTTCGGCATAGCTTTTCTTCCGTTTATAGATCCTGGCCATCACCCGGTCTTCCGGTACCGCCTGATCGACAAATACGGTAAACCCGTCTACCTTCGCGATGCCCCGGCCGCCGAAGGCAAGATCGGTTATCGCCAGTTCAATGTCCTGTCCTTTTTTGATCGGCATGAAATAATAGGGTATAGGGTAAAAGGTTTAAAGTTAATATTTTGCAAAACATCGTTAAAATAATTATTATTAAATGTTAATGCAATCCAAGACTTATTGAAACGCACGATATACGGGGAAGATTAGAATAGAAAAATGACGCAGAAAACCATCTGGTTTGAATCCGACGGCATAAAACTTCATGGTACCCTTCATCTGCCGGATAATCCGAAACCGCCGGTTGTCATCGGTGCCCACGGCCTGATGAGCAACGGGGATTCACCCAAACAGATCGCATTGGCAGAAATATGCAACGGGATCGGTATCGCCTATTTCCGGTTTGATCACCGGGGGTGTGGCCAAAGCGAGGGGGAGTTCAATGCCGTAACCAGCTTTGACGGGCGATGCCGGGATCTACTGGATGGAATTCAGGGCCTTCTGGACATGAATATCACGGATGGCCGGTTCGCACTTTTCGGCAGCAGCCTGGGCGGCGCAGCTGTTCTGGCCACAGCCGGCCGATTAACCCCGCGAGCGGTTGTAACGGTGGCGGCACCGGTCCGAAGCGAGGCCATCCGGCCGCCATACGTCAATGATGCCAATAATCAACCGATGCTTGAATCGTTGAACCGGGAAAAACTTTTTTTTGACCTCGCCGAGCGGATCGAGGGGGTCAAGGATATACTGATCTTTCACGGGGATGCGGACCCGATCGTCCCGTATGAGAATGCCCTGGAAATCCATCATCTGGCCGGTGAGCCCAAAGAACTTATCCGGCTGGAAAACGGCGACCATCCCATGAGCGATGAAAACCACCAGGCGCTGTTTATGGAACGGACGATAGCGTGGTTCCAAGATAAACTTGCGGGTTCGTAAAAAATCGGTTTATTCAGCTATCGCGACATTTTTGCAGAGAGGGACCCAACAGATTGATTGAAATCCGCCCATACTGTCATTTCGAGCGAAAACGAGAAATCTTTAACAAACAAGATTCCTCGTCGCTTGCGCTTCTCGGAATGACAGAGAGCTAAGCTTCTGGAATATTAATATATATTTTCAAGTTGCTTAGAAATGGTTTTTATAAAGTCATTTCAAAAAGGTTCTTGACAGGGCAATTATATACTGCTACGAGATAAAAATATTTAAAGGTCTACGATTATGAAACGATTCAAGCTGATTATTGCCAACAACCTGATACTTATTATCGGCCTTACAGTAGGCGTAGGTTACGCTGATCCGGACCGCAGGTGTTGGTAATCGCTTGAATTAACAGGCAAATTAACTTTAAAAACCGTTATCAGCACTTGCTGATAACGGTTTTTTTTTGATGGAGGGTCTGCCAATGAAAAGTGATAATGCCAAAAAAGGAATTGCACGTGCGCCTCACCGGTCTTTGTTTAAATCCATGGGCTATACGGATGATGAAATCCAGCGTCCGCTGATCGGGGTGGCCAATTCGGTCAACTCGATTGTGCCCGGCCATGTCAATCTCGACAAAATTACGGAAGCCGTTAAAGCGGGGATTTACATGGCCGGCGGCACCCCTGTTGAATTCGGCACCATCGGGGTTTGCGACGGCATCGCGATGAATCACGAGGGGATGAAATACTCGCTGGGCAGCCGGGAGTTGATTGCCGACTCCATCGAAATTATGGCCCGGGCGCATGCCCTGGACGGCATGGTCATGGTTCCCAACTGCGATAAAATCGTGCCTGGCATGCTGATCGCGGCCTCCCGCCTGGACCTGCCCACTGTCGTGGTGAGCGGGGGCCCCATGATGGCCGGCCGCCATCCGGAAAAGCCCGGCGAAAAAGTCGACCTGATATCGGTTTTCGAGGCCGTGGGCGCGGTGCGGTCCGGGAAAATGGCGGAATCGCAGCTCACCGCCATTGAAAATGCGGCCTGCCCGACCTGCGGATCATGCTCCGGAATGTTTACGGCAAACTCCATGAACTGCCTGACCGAGGTCGTCGGACTGGGACTTCCCGGCAACGGAACGATCCCGGCGATCATGGCCGCCCGGCTGCGGCTGGCCAAAACCGCCGGAATCAAGGTCATGGAACTCTTTGAAAAGCAGATAACCCCCAGCCAGATTTTAACGGAAAAAGCATTCGAAAACGCCCTGGCCGTGGACATGGCGCTCGGCTGCTCGACCAACACCGTACTCCATCTAACGGCCTTGGCCCATGAAGCCGGATGGCCCATTGAGCTGGACCGGCTCAACACGGTAAGCGACCGGACGCCCCATCTATGCTCCTTGAGCCCGGGCGGACCCCATCACATCGAGGATTTGGATAATGCCGGCGGCATCCAGGCGGTGATGAAAGTTTTAAACGATGCCGGCCTGATTCATGCGGACTGCCTGACAGTCACCGGGAACCCGGTCAAGGACAACCTCGCGAATGCGCGGGTGCTTGACCCCACCGTCATCCGTTCGATGGACGACCCCTATCATAAAGAGGGGGGGCTGGCAGTCCTGTTCGGCAATCTGGCGCCAAACGGTTGCGTTGTCAAGCAATCGGCGGTTGTCGAGGGTATGCTGCGACATGAGGGTCCGGCCCGCGTATTTGATTCAGAAGAAGCCGCATCAGACGCGATTCTCGATGGGAAGATCAAAAAAGGGGACGTGGTGGTCATCCGCTATGAAGGCCCTATGGGTGGTCCCGGCATGCGTGAGATGCTCACACCCACATCCGCCATTGCCGGAATGCAGCTGGATGCCGATGTCGCACTTATAACGGACGGCCGGTTTTCCGGCGGCACCCGGGGAGCGGCCATCGGGCATACATCCCCCGAGGCCATGCAGAAGGGGCCAATTGCCATTGTCAACGAGGGGGATATCATATCGATTGATATTCCCGCAAAAAGCATTACCTTAAAACTCGACGCGGCTGAGATTGAAAAACGCCTGAATGACTGGCGGGCCCCGGCGCCGAAAATCACCAGCGGATACATGGCCAGATATGCGAAGATGGTGTCTTCGGCGGATAAAGGGGCTATAATGAAGTTCTAAATTGGATGTTGGGTATTGGTATTGGGCGGTACCGAGCAGACTTGCTAATAAAGCTCAATTAAATAACAAATCGTACCCGAATGAAAACCAAAAGGAAGGCGACTATGAGTAAGCTCACGGGTGCACAGATTTTGATGGAAATGCTTAAAGAGGAAGGCGTGGATACCATTTTCGGCTATCCCGGCGGGGCTGTCATCGATATTTACGACGAACTGCAAAAAACGGATATAAACCACTACCTGGTCCGGCATGAACAGGGGGCGGTCCACGCCGCTGACGGCTATGCCCGGGCAAGCGGCGGCATAGGCGTCTGCCTGGTGACCTCCGGGCCCGGCGCGACCAACACGGTCACAGGCATTGCCTCGGCCTACATGGACTCCATCCCCATGGTCATATTTACCGGCCAGGTGCCGACCAAACTTATCGGCAATGACGCCTTTCAGGAGGTGGACATCGTCGGTATCACCCGGCCCTGCACCAAACATAATTACCTGGTCAGCGACGTGAAGGACCTGGCAAGGACGGTAAAGGAGGCGTTCCATATTGCCAAATCCGGCCGGCCCGGACCGGTGCTGGTTGATCTGCCCAAAGACGTGGTCAATGCCACCACAAACTTTTCACCACCCGGCAAGGTCAGCCTGAGGTCCTATAACCCGACTTATGAGCCCAATATCAAACAGCTGAAAAAAGTCGTCAGCCTGATCCGGACGGCCAAAAAACCGGTTATCTTCTCCGGCGGCGGCGTGGTCCTCTCCAAGGCCCACGAGGAGCTGACCGCATTCGCCAGAAAAGGCCAAATACCGGTAACCAGCACGCTGATGGGGCTTGGCGCGTTTCCCGGCACCGATCCATTGTGGCTTGGCATGCTCGGCATGCACGGCACCTATCGGGCCAATATGGCGGTCACCGATTGCGACCTGTTGATTTCGGTGGGGGTGCGGTTTGATGACCGGGTAACCGGAAAAACCGACGAGTTTGCCAGCCAGGCCAAGGTCGTCCAGATCGACATCGACCCCACCTCCATACAGAAAAATATCCAGGTTTCCGTTCCGGTGGTGGGCGACTGCAAAATCTCCCTCAGACAGCTGAACGAACTGTTAGAGGGGCTCGACGGCCCGGATCTGGCCGAGGACAGACAGGAGTGGCTCGCCCAGATTGATGAATGGAAGCGAACGACGCCGCTTGCCTATAAACAGGAGAAGGATATCATAAAGCCGCAATACGTCATTGAACGGCTCTACGAACTGACAAACGGCGAGGCCGTCATTACCACGGAGGTGGGCCAGAATCAGATGTGGGCCGCGCAATACTACCATTTCAGCGAGCCCGGCAGATTTATTACCTCCGGTGGCCTGGGAGTTATGGGCTTCGGCCTTCCAGCCGCCATCGGCGCCCAGGTGGGCGCACCGGAGCACCTGGTCGTGGATGTGGCCGGCGATGGCAGTATCCAAATGAACATTCAGGAGATGGCAACGGCCATTCAATATAACCTTCCTGTCAAGGTAGTGATTCTGAATAACTGCTTTCTCGGCATGGTACGGCAGTGGCAGGAGCTGTTCTATGAAAAGCGCTACGCCTCAACCCGGTTTCAGCATACACCGGATTTTGTAAAACTCGCCGAAGCCTATGGGGCAAAGGGGCTGCGGGCCAAAACGCCGGATGAGGTCGAGAAGGTGTTGTCTGAGGGCCTCGCCCATCCCGGCGCGGTGATCATGGATTTTGTTGTCGAGCAGGAGGAGTGCGTTTATCCCATGGTGCCTGCAGGGGCGCCGATTAAAAACATGCTGCTGGTGTAGTGAGGTGTATATATGACTGAAAGACGACATTTACTATCCATTCTCGTGGACAACGAACCGGGCGTGCTTTCCAGGATCGTCGGCCTTTTCTCCGGCCGGGGATACAATATTGAGAGCCTTTGTGTGGCGGAAACCATGGATCCGGCCATATCCCGGATCACAATGACCACCAGGGGCAACCCGATGATTATCGAACAGATCAAAAAACAGCTCAACAAACTTATCAACGTGCTCAAGGTGTTTGATCTGACCGGACAGGAATATGTACAGCGCGAGATGGTGCTGATCAAAGTTACCGCCGTCCAGCAGCACCGGGCGGAAATCCTCCGGATTACCGACATCTTTCGGGGCCAGGTGGTTGATGTCGGCCAGGAACATTTTACCATCAAAATAACCGGAGACGATGAAAAAATATCGGCCCTTTTAAACCTGCTTCGGCCCTTCGGCATACGGGAGATCGCAAGGACCGGAAGCATTGCCCTGTTTCGGGAGAAAAAGTGAAAATGGGTATTGGGTATTAGGTATTGGGTATTGGATATTGGATCCTAGAAGTTGGCTAATACCTAACCTTCAAAACATAAAAACGGATTTAAAATAATTATAATTATAAATGCAACCATATTCATGTTAGGAGGAACAAATGGCACAGATCGATTTCGGCGGTGTAACGGAAGAAGTGATTACCTCGGATGAATTTACAAATGATAAGGCGCGGGAAGTCTTGAAGGATGAGACCATCGTCGTTTTGGGCTACGGTGTTCAGGGGCCGGCGCAGGCGCTCAATCTAAAGGACAACGGCCTGGATGTCATTGTCGGCCAACTGGAAGGCGATGAGTACTGGGAAAAAGCGGTAAGCGACGGGTTTGTGCCCGGAAAAACCCTTTTTCCCATAGAGGAAGCGGCCAAAAAGGGCACCATTATTATGGAACTCCTATCCGATGCCGGACAGGTGGCGACCTGGCCGAGCATCAAGCAATGCCTGAACCCGGGCGACGCCCTCTATTTTTCCCACGGCTTCTCAATTGTCTACAAGGAGCAGACCAAGGTCATTCCACCGGATAACGTGGATGTTGTCCTGGTGGCGCCCAAGGGCTCGGGCCGAAGCGTCAGGATGAACTTTCTTGCCGGAAACGGCATCAACTCCAGCTTCGCCATTGAACAGGACTATACCGGCCGGGCCAGGGAGCGCACGTTGGCGCTGGGCATTGCCATCGGTTCGGGCTATCTTTTTCCGACCACCTTTCAAAAAGAGGTCTTCAGCGATCTCACCGGCGAACGCGGCGTGCTTATGGGATGCCTGGCCGGTGTCATGGAGGCGCAATATAATACGCTCCGAAAAAAGGGGCATTCGCCGAGTGAAGCGTTCAATGAAACGGTTGAGGAGCTCACCCAGAGCCTGATCCGCCTGGTGGATGAAAACGGTATGGACTGGATGTTCTCGAACTGCAGCACAACGGCTCAGCGGGGAGCGCTTGACTGGACCCCCAAATTCAGGGATGCGGTTCTGCCCGTTTTTGAGAACCTCTATGAGAGTGTGGCGACCGGTAAAGAGACCCAGCGGGTACTGGAGGCGAACAGCGCACCCGACTACAAGGAGAAACTGGAAAAAGAGCTGGCGGCCATCAGAAATTCTGAGATGTGGACAACCGGAGCGGCGGTTCGGTCGCTGCGCCCCGAGCGGCGGGGTAAATAAGTGAAGAATCCTAACGCTAAGAATCAGGCTTTGATTAACCCCGGAGGAGATTTGATTTTTGGAAGTTTATCGACTTATTGAAATTCCAAATAAGACCGTCTCGTAAAAAGTCGATTTTGGGATGGCAAAGCAAAAAGTTCAAGCCCCGGTTAAGGTCTGGGGGCGCGCAAATCCCGAGGAATGCAGCGTACTTAGCTGTACGTGAAATTCCGAGGGACGGAAGCGCAACACAGATATTGGACTTCCAAGGAACTCGACAATATTTAATATTCTCTTAGAAGCTTCCGCTGCTGTCATTGCGAGAAACGAAAGTGACGAGGAATCTTGATTGTTAAAGATTTCTCGCTACCGCTCGAAATGACAATGCGGACGCTTTTCAGAGTT
>Ga0209947_1000627_pt1 | contig 22019 bp, 24 predicted proteins | sample SalPonR2_B_D2_MG_FD_185706 | JGI IMG/M metagenome (GOLD analysis project Ga0209947, IMG submission 185706) | Salt pond soil microbial communities from South San Francisco under conditions of wetland restoration - Salt Pond MetaG R2_B_D2_MG... ...
AAGATGCCTGGTTTACCGAAGAGACCTTCTGCTGAAGATATAGATATTGATGAAAATGGGAAGATAACTGGACTGTTTTAAATTTTGTTAAACAATTACTAGCTCTTTGATTAAATATATATTAAATTATAAATAATAACAGGTGATAGAGTAGATTTCGCGCGTTAAAGTGTCTAAAGATGGGACGTTGCTTTAGAACGAATGTTTATAAACTGCGGTGTGAAATTCGCGTCCGCTGTCATCAAAGAGTCTTCTCTTTGGTGCAGATATCTGTCATCACCCAAAGAGAGGAATGATCAAATGAAAATACAAACAAGAAAATTAGTATTTTTGTCATTGCTGATAGCTCTGGGTGTGGTTTTAACAAGATTTTTAAGTCTTCGTTTACCATTATTTGGAGTGGAAGGGATTAGAATTGGTATTGGATCTTTACCGATGATTTTTGCCGGTATAGTCTTTGGTCCAGTGGCTGGCGGTATTGTAGGAGCTATTACGGATCTGATAGGTTTTTGGGTTAGCCCTATGGGTGCTTATATGCCTCATTTTACTTTTACAGCTTTTTTAACAGGCTTTATACCAGGGTTTTTAATGATCTATGTTTTTAAAGATAAAAGATCATTGATATATATTTTAATATCAATAGCAGTTGGTCAAACTATTACTTCCATTATTTTAGTTCCCTATTTCATTCATATTTTATTTGGAGTACCTTACCGCCCAATGTTAATACCAAGGCTAATCGGACAACCAATAACTATTTTGGTATATAGTTATTTAATAAAGATATTATTTAAAAATGAAATATTAAATATTTTTGAAAATGGCTAAATAAAAAAGGCTACCCAAAAAAGGTAGCCTTTTTTTTAAAAAAATTAGTTTGTTTTTATAACTTATTAGGTTTTCTACCTACACGAGTAAATAATATTTGTGTTTCTCCATCTCTTAATACTTTGATTAGTATTCTTTCATCTATTTCTTTTTTACTTATTTTTTGCACAACTTCATCAGGATTTTCTACAACTTCTTGATCTATTTCTTTTATAATATCATAAGTATGCAAACCTGCTTTTTCAGCAGGACTATCTGGAAATACATCTAATATAATAGCTCCTTTATTACTATCAAGTTCAAAATATTCTTGTACTTCTTGACTGATTTGACCTACTGAAACTCCTAACCAGGGTTGAATAATTTCTCCTTTAGTTTGTAGGTCATTTACTACTTCCTTTACCTCGTTAATGGGGATTGCAAAACCAATTCCTTGACCTTGTGAACTAACTGCTGTATTTATACCTATAACTTCACCTTTCATGTTTAATAAAGGGCCCCCACTATTGCCGGGGTTAATTGCAGCATCAGTTTGTATTAGATTTTTATAGGTTCTTACCTGTCCTTGGGAAGTAGGTATCTGTATTGGTCTTCCTAGAGCACTGATAACACCTGTGGTAACGGTGTGTTCAAAGCCGAAAGGATTACCAATAGCTATAGCCCAATCACCAGGGCGAATATTTTTGGAATCACCTAATGGTATGGTTTTTAACTTTTTATCAACATCAACTTTTATTACTGCTAAGTCTAAATTATAGTCAGTCCAAATTACTTCAGCAGGAATAGATTTTTCCATTTCATTCATATTCACTTTGATTTCATCAGCGTCATGGATTACATGTTCATTTGTTACTATAAACCCGTTTTCTGTAACAATAAACCCACTACCATATCCTTCAATATTTTCGGGTAAATCGGGTAACTGGTCCCCAAAAAAGTATCTAAAAAATGGATCATCATATAAGGGGTTTTGTAATTCAGATTGGCTTCTTTTAGTAATAGTAGTAATTTTTACTACACCGGCATCAACTTCTGCGGCAATATCTGCAAAAAAGTTGTCTTGATAAATATATACCTTTTCTTTTGTTTCTTCCACTACTTGTTCTTGGGCGGAAATATTAGTAGAAAAAGCTAAAACAAAAATAACAGATAGTACAAATAATAATTTATATTTATTGTTTAAAATATTTTTAATTCTATTCATAATTTTACTCTCCTTCCATTTTCTTTTTTTGCTTTGTACTTAAAATTATATTATAATAATGAAAGGATGTCAAAAGGAAGTGAATCGTTTTGAAACTTGATATAAAAGGCGTTAAAGAGCTTATGAATAATGATTTAATAAAGAATCTTAACTATTTTGATTCTGTTACATCTACCAATGAATTGGCTTTAAAAAAGAATAGCGATGAAATTGTTGAAGGTGATGTAATAATTGCAGGTGAGCAGACTAAGGGGCGGGGTAGGTTAGATAGAAGTTGGCATTCGCCAAAGTATTTGGGTTTATGGTTTAGTATTATTGTAGAACCTACTAAAGATTTTGATAGAATCCCTCTTTTAACATTAATTGGTGCTTTATCTGTTCATCAAGCCATAAAAAATATTGGGATTAATACAGATCTTAAATGGCCTAATGATATTTTGTATAAAAACAAAAAAGTATGTGGTGTTTTATCTCAGTTTAGAAGTAATGGCAATAAAATTGATAAAGTTGTAATAGGTATTGGTATTAATGTAAACCAAAAGAATTTTCCTGTAGAATTAAAAGACCATTCAATTTCACTGAGAATGATAAAAAATGAAAGAATAGACAAAGAGAAATTATTAGCTTATATTTTAGACAGTTTTGCTTGTTTTTATAAAATGTTTAAAAATGGTGAGTATAAAATAATAATAGATAACTGGAAAAAAGAAATGTCTATCTTAAATAAACAGATCACGCTAAATACCTCAGATAACAAAAAAATAAATGGTTTGGTAGTAGATATTTCCAATAAAGGAGAGCTTATAATTGAGCAATCTGATAAGGTAAGGAAAAAATTTATTGCTGGAGATGTTAGTATTGACAAGAATTCTTTAAGATTTTAACTATTAAAAAGAAGGAATAATATCATTAATCTTGAATATTATATTTGACGCTGAAAAAGTTGGGAATAATATTTCTTTTTACCAACAATTAATTATAAAAAATTTAAAGGGGGAAGTTGATTTGAAGAAATTAAGTTTATTTGTAGTAGTAGCATTAACATTAACATTAGTTATGGGCTTTTCAACCATGGGAATGGCTCAAGACGACTTTAAAGTAGGTATGGTTACTGACGTGGGTGGTTTAGGTGACGAATCATTTAATGATGCTGCCTGGGCCGGTCTACAAAGAGCCGAAGAAGAATTTGGTATTACAATTAATGTTATTGAATCAAACACAATGACAGACTATGTTCCTAACCTATCCAGTCTTGCTGAACAGGGTTATGATATGGTTTGGGCTATTGGATTTTTAATGACTGATGCTTTAACAGAAGTATCAGGGATGTATCCAAATGTTAAGTTTGGTATCATTGATGCTGTAGTAGAAGGAGATAACGTTGTATCTGCTACCTTTAAAGAACATGAAGGTTCTTTCTTAGCTGGTGTTGTAGCCGGTATGAGAACTGAAACCGATAAAGTAGGATATATCGGTGGTATGGAAATGCCATTAATCAAGAAGTTTGAAGCTGGTTATAGAGCTGGCGTAAAAGCAGTAAATCCTGATGCTGAAATATTTATTTCTTATACTGGTGCATTTGATGATCCTCAAGCAGGTAAAGAACTTGCCTTTACCCAGTTTGACCAGGGTGCAGACGTAATTTACCACGCTTCTGGTGCCTGTGGTATTGGTGTAATTAAAGCTGCTAATGAAAGAGGCTTATATGCAATTGGTGTAGATTCACCTCAAAATCACTTAGCTCCAGCGAACGTTCTAACCAGTATGATTAAAAGAGTAGACGTTGCTGTATATAATGAGGTTAAGAAACTATATAATGAAAATTTCGAAGCCGGTCATCACGTATATGGCTTAGCTAATAATGGTGTAGGTGTTTATCGTCCACAAGCTGATAATATGCTTTCACAAGAAATTATAGATACTGTTGATGAATATAAACAAAAAATAATTGATGGCGAAGTTGAAGTACCTACCCATCCTGACGAACTATAAAGCGTCATAGAAAAAATAAATAGTATGCAAATAAATGCCCGGGTAAAACCGGGCATTTTTTAATGCGTAAAATTGTAATAACAAGGAATTTTGTATATAATATAACTTAGCATACAAATAGGGATTAGAGGTGTTAGTATGATATTGACCATAGATATAGGTAATTCAGATACTGTTTTAGGAATATATGAAAATAATAAAATGGTTGATCATTGGCGAGTTTCTACAGATCAAAAAAAGACAGTTGATGAATATGGAATATTATTTAATAATCTATTTTCCTTTGATAATGTTAAAACTAATCAAATTGAAGGCATTATAATTTCAAGTGTAGTTCCCCAAGTTGTCCAGGTTTTAGAAGTCACTTCTATTCAGTATTTAAATTTAAAGCCAATGGTAGTAGGGCCTGGAATTAAAACTGGTATGAATATTAAAATGGAGGATCCACGTGAAGTAGGAGCAGATAGGATAGTTAATGCAATTGGTGGATATCAGAGATTCGGAGGGCCCTTAATAATAGTTGATTTTGGAACTGCTACTACTTTTGATTATATTTCATCGAAAGGAGATTATGAAGGTGGAGCTATTTCTCCTGGTATTGGTGTTTCAACAGATGCCTTATTTAATATGGCTTCTAAACTGCCTAGGGTAGAATTAAAAAAACCTGATAATGCAATTGGCAAAAATACAGTAGAAGCTACTCAATCTGGTATTTTTTATGGATTTATTGGTCAGGTAGAAAAACTAATAAAAAAATTCCAGGAAGAAATTGAAGTAAATCCTAAAATAGTTGCTACTGGTGGTTATTCAGAACTAATAGGTAGTAAAACAGAAGCAATTGAATATATTGCGCCATTTTTAACATTGGATGGTCTCAATTATTTAGCACAAATTAATGATCTAAAAAAGGTGAGTAAAAAATGGAGATTGCAGGAAAACAAATAAGTCCCCCGATAGCAGTTGCTCCAATGGCGGGAGTAACAGATTATCCTTATAGACAGCTTTTAAGAGAAATGGGGGCTGAATTTATTTATACAGAGATGGTTTCTAGTAAGGGATTAGTTTATGGCAGTAAGAGAACAGAAGAACTTTTAGATTATAATATTAAAGAAGATGGTTATATTAGTGTTCAGGTTTTTGGAGGAGAACCAGAGTTTATTGTAAAAGCTTCTAAAAAAATTGAAGAAAAATATAGACCTGATTTTATTGATTTAAATATGGGTTGCCCGGCACCTAAAGTTGTAAAAAATGGAGCAGGTTCTGCTTTAATGAAGGCGCCAGACTTAGCTGGCAAAATAATTTCTTCAATGACTAATAATCTCAAAACTCCTGTAACTGTAAAAATTAGATCAGGTTGGAATGAAAATGATATTAATGCTGTTAAGATAGCAAAGATTGCTCAAAATGCCGGTGCACAACTTATAGCAGTCCATGGGAGAACTAGAGAACAGTTTTATTCTGGAAATGTAGATTATAAAATAATTAAAGAAGTTAAAGAAGCAGTAAATATACCTGTAATTGGTAATGGAGATATATTTGATATAGACTCTGCTGAAAGGATGTTTAGTGAAACTAACTGTGATGCTATTATGGTCGCTAGAGGTATTCAGGGTAATCCCTGGCTAATAAAGAGATTAAAAAAATACTTTGAAGAAGGTATTGAAATATCTAAACCTAAGCCAGAAGAAAAAATAGATATAGCTTTATACCATTTAAAAAAAGCAGTAGAATATTATGGAGAAGATGTTGCCATACCCAAGATGAGAAAACATATCAGTTGGTATCTGAAGGGTTTGAAAAATTCAACATATGTCAAAGATGAGATTAATAAATTGAAAAAGAAAAACAAAGTAGGAAAAATATTAATAAAGTATAAAAAGACACTTTAGTTAACCCCAATTATAGGGGTTTTTTTTGCATTTATTATAAAAAAATGTTAAAATATGTATGTGCACAAAAGTGTGTACAAAAGGGAGGTTACTAATGAAATTTTATAGAATTGGAGATAAAGTAATAAATAGTAAGTATCTGGATAAAACTATCAGTAAGATACTGAAACTCAGACAGTCGGGTTTATCTCAATCAAAAGTTGCTGATGAATTGGATATAGAGCGGTCATTTATCTCAAGATTAGAAAGTATTGGAGAAGTAAGAAGAGGCAATAAAATTGCTTTGGTAGGTTTCCCTGTTGAGAATAAGGAAGAGATAGTAAATATAGCAAAAGAATATGGATTAGAATATATTTTAGTAATGACTGAAAAAGAAAGATGGAATTTTATCCAGCAAAAGTCTGGCCTAGATATTTTTGAAGATGTAATTGAGATTTTAGTTGAACTAAAAGAATTTGATTTAACAGTATTTTTAGGTTCAGATATGAGACTGGATTTAGTTGATAAACTTTTAGATGGAAAAGTTATAGGTATTAAGTTGGGCGAATCTCCTTTAAAAGAAGATAAATATGTTGACCCTGATAATATCAAAGAGATATTAGATTCCTTTTAATTAGATAAATGTTAAAGTCATCTCGTCTGATGTCAGGAGGTTTATTATGAAAAAAGTAATTAGTATTAGTCTTGGTTCTGATAAAAGAGATCATAAAGTTGAGGCCGAGTTTTTAGGTGAAAAGTTCATAATTGAAAGAAGAGGAACAAATGGAGATAAAAAGAAAGCTGCTCAACTTTATACTGATCTCGATGGTAAATATGATGCTTTTGGCATGGGAGGCATTGACCTTTCTATACAGGTTGCCAATAATTGTTATTATTTTAAAGATGCAAAAAGATTAGTTAAAAATGTAGAAAAAACTCCTGTTGTAGACGGGTCTGGATTGAAAAACACATTAGAAAGAATGACAGTAAACTATATTGAAGATCAACTGGGAATTTCACTGTCTGATAAAAAAGTATTATTAACCGCTGCTTTAGATAGATTTGGTATGGCAGAAGCCTTTGTAGAACGAAAAGCAGATTTAGTTTGTGGTGATTTGATATTTGGTTTAGGAATTCCTATTCGAATTAAATCTTTAAAGGTTTTAAAAATTATAGCAGCTGTAATAGCGCCAGTTGTGACAAAACTTCCCTTTGAATTAGTTTATCCAACTGGGAGTAAACAGGACCAAGAGAAAGTTGAAGATGATAAATTTAAAAAGTTTTATGATGAAGCAGATATTATCGCAGGTGATTTTCATTATATTAAATCTTATCTTCCAAGTAGAATTGATAATAAGTTAATACTAACAAATACAACTACTAGTAGTGATATAGATAATTTAAAACAAAAAGGTGCAAAAGCTTTAATTACAACAACTCCCAACTTAAATGGAAGAACTTTTGGGACTAATGTTATGGAAGCATTACTAGTAGCTATTATAGGAAAAGATCCTTCCCAAATAAAAACCGAGGATTATCTTAGAATATTAAAAAAATTGAATTTTGAGCCAAATTATATTGAATTTGATAAGGGAAAGGATGATATTAATGGATAAATTTGCATTCATATTACATCCATTAGGTTTTGAAGATTTTTATAGAAAATTTCGATGGATGGAAAAATTCCCAAAGAATTTATTAGAAAAAGCTACTAAACATGCTCCACCTTTTAAAATTTCTAATATAACTGGCATACAATCTAAAACCGGTAAAGAAATTAAAGGTTATTTTTATGCTTGTCCTTTAACCACTGAACAGATTATTAAATTAGATAAAAAGTTTGTTTTAAATAAAATTATAAAAACTGTTAGAAAAGCTGAAAAAACAGATGTAGATATAGTTGGTTTAGGATCTTTTACTTCTGTTGTAGGTGATAAAGGAATTACAATAGATAAAAATACGATTGTGCCTGTTACAACTGGAAATAGTTATACTGTAGCCACTGCAATAGAAGGTACCAAGGTAGCTGCAGATAAAATGGATTTGAATATAAAAGAAGAAATAATAACAGTTTTAGGAGCAAATGGTTCAATCGGAAAAACTGTTAGTAGATTAATTGCCAAAGATATTAATAACTTGATTTTAGTTAGTAGAAATGTAGATAATTTGAAAGAATTGAAAAGAAGAATTGAAAAAGAAAATGATAATATTAGTGTTCAAATCACTACTAAAATAGAAGAAGCACTAAAAACTTCACGTATTTTCATAACGGTTTCAGGGGCTGTAGAAGCATTAATTGATCCACAAGATCTTTTAAGTGGTTCTGTTGTTTGTGATGTAGCAAGACCTAGAGATGTTGCCCATAATGTCGGTAAAAAAAGAGATGATATTTTAGTAATTGAAGGTGGTATAGTCAGTATTCCTGGAAATGTAGATTTTCATTTTAATTTTGGAGTAAAAGGGCAAAATGCTTATGCTTGTATGGCCGAAACGATGCTCTTAACTTTAGAAGAGAAATTTACAAGTTATAGTTTAGGACCTGATATTGAAATAGAGAAAGTAAAAGAAATGCAAAAATTAGCTAAAAAACATGGTTTTAGATTAGCAGGATTAAGAAGTTATGGAAGTTTATTAAAAGAAAAGAAAATAAAGGAAATAAAAATAAATAGCAAACAAAAAAGTACCGCTTAATTGCGGTATTTTTTATATTAATTAATAAAAAGGGTTTTAACATCTAAATGTTTAATGTTATAATTAAGAAGAATATCTCATATGGTGTTTATGATTAAGGAGGGAAGTCATGCGTAGAAAGATTTTTACATTTTTTATTACTTTGGCAATTTGGATTATTTTTGCAGGTGGTATTTCACAAGATATTTTAATTGTTGGATCAATAGCTTCCCTTGTAACAACTTGGTTATATAGTGATTTATTGTTTAGAAGTTCCAATAGAAAAAGAAAATGGACATTTTATTTAAGAAAGTTTCTATATATTTTATTATTTATTCCAGTATTTTTCTATGAAGCTTTTGTGGCAGCTTTAAAAGTTTCGAAACATGTTTTTGAAAAAAAACCATCTTTTTCTCCCGGTATTGTAAAGGTAAAAACTACTTTAAGAAATGTAACTGCTTTAACTATACTAGCAAATTTAATAACTTTAACTCCCGGGACTTTAACCTTGGATTTTGATATGAAAGAAAAAGCTTTTTTTATACACTGGATTGATGTTACCACCGTTGAAGAAGCCGAGACACGCAGACAAGTTATTGAAAGATTTGAAAAATGGTTAGAGGTGATTTTTAGATGATTATAGGAATGGCGATATTTTTAGTAATATTAGCAATGATAAATTCTTATAGATTGATTAAAGGGCCTACTATTACCGATAGATTAATTGCTGCTGATACTATTATCATATTTATTTCTCTGGTAATTCTCTTGTTAGCGCTATTTATTGATATAAGAATGTTAGTTGATATTGTGTTAGCTTATGCAATATTATTATTTGTAGATGTTTTAATTTTTGCAAAATACTTCGAATACAAGGAGTTGTATAAATAATGGAAATAAGATTAATAATTTCTTATTTATTTATGGGAACAGCTATGATTTTTGCTGTTATAACAACCATTGGTTTAATTAGGTTTCCAGATGTTTATACTCGTATTCATGCTAGTGCTGTGGTCTTAACAATAAGTGCGGTTTTGCTTTCTATAGGGATAGCTATTTATGTATGGGAATTTTACTTAAGTATGAAAATATTATTGATTGGTCTAATCTTTTTAATTACAAACCCTCTGGCAACGCATGCCATTGCACGTGCTTCTTATCGAAGACAGATTGCCTGTCCAGAAGTAAAAAGTGTGGATGAGTACTCTGAATATTTAGATGGTGAGTCTCAATGATTATTTTAAAGTATCTTTTAATTATATTTTTAATTGCTACTGCTTATTTAGCGATTTCATTTAAGGAAGAGCTTATTTCGATAATATTTTTGTCAATATTTTCAATTACATTAACAACTCTTTATTTAATTCACAATGCTCCTGATGTAGCTTTAGCTGAAGCAGTAATTGGAGCAGGATTAAATACAGCAATTTTTATGACAGTAATTAGCCAGGTAAGGGAAGGAAAAAGTATCTTTAGAGAGGATGATTAGATGTCTAAAGCAAAGAATATATTTAAAATAATTATCTTATCACTACTGGGTATTACTTTATTAGTACACTTTAATAAATTACCCTTACAGTTTGAATATGCCAACAGCATCTATCATCACATTACGAACAATGCAGTAAAAGAAACTGGTTCTCTGAACTTCGTTACCGCTATTTTATATGATTATAGGGCTTATGATTCCTTAGGTGAAAGTACAATAATATTTGGGGCAGTTAGTGGTATTGTGCTATTACTTTCTAGAAAAACTCTGCCGGTTTCTTCACATGGTCTGTCTTTTATTGTTAAAAGAACCTTTGGAATGTTAACCCCTTTCATCTTTTTATTTGGTATCTATATTATTTCACATGGTCATCTTTCTCCAGGGGGAGGATTCCAGGGTGGTGTAATTTTGGGTTCAATTTCTATCATCTTTAGTATAGTATATGGTAGTGAGTTTGATTACAAAAGATATAGTCCTACTACCAAAACCTTATTAGAAACTAGTGGAGCCTTACTGTTTATTGGTCTTGGATTACTAGGAATTGTAATGGGAGGCAATTTTTTAGTAAATTTAAAAATATTAAATTCGGGAGTAGGATCTTTAATTAGTGCTGGTAGTATTCCTTTTATTAATATCGGTATTGGATTTAAAATAGGGGCCGGCCTTGCGATAATCTTTTACAGTATGATTCAAAAGACTTTTAAAGAGGAGGTGAACCTGTGATAAATAATTTAGTTTTTGTTATTTTATTTCTTTTAGGGTTTTATGCCATTTTAGTAAAGAAAAATTTAATAAAGATGGTAATAGGATTAAATATTATGGAGGGGGCAATCTTTTATTGGTTTATCTCTATAACAGACCGAGGTGGTATGATTCCTATTATTAATGGAACACAGGTTACATCTCAGATGAATGATCCGGTTCCCCAGGCATTAATATTAACGGGTATAGTAATTGGTGCCAGTACCTCTGCTTTTTTACTTACATTAATAATAGAATTGAACAAGTTTACTAATAGTACTAACCCTGACCAGATTGGGGGTATGATAGAAGATTGAGTATAACCTTAATTTTATTAATTATTGTACCTTTAGCAACTGCTATTTTGATTCCTTTTGTAGATGTTTTCAGTAATAAAGCAAGAAAAGTATTGGTAGGTTTTTCTACAGTAGTTGAATTTTCTATTGGAATTTTTATAATTTTAACTAATTTTGATAAAATTATTGACAATTCTTTTTTTCTAACCTACTATTTAGGAGGGTGGATACCTCCAATTGGCATAACTTTAAGCATGGATATGTTGTCCTTGTTTTTTTCTACATTAATATCTATTTCTTTATTATTAATTGTTGCTTATTCTATAGGTTTTATCGGTCATCATGAAGGTAAATACTATGTCTTATTATTTCTGATCTGGGCTGCAATGCATGGAATTGTGCTTACTGGAGATATTTTTAACTTGGATGTATTTTTAGAACTCTTGTTAATAACTTCAGCACCTTTGGTTGCCTTTAAAAGAAACAGAAATGGAACCGAAGCAGCTATTAAATATATGTTTTATGGAACAATCGGTGGACTTTTTGTCTTTATTGGAGTAGTGCTAGTCTATTTTAATTTAGGTACCTTAAATTTTGCCCATATATCTCAGAACTTTGGCAGTCTTTCTTTATATATACAAAAAACTATAGCATTTTTCTTTTTAATAGGAATTTTTATAAAGATGGGAATTTTCCCTTTCCATTTCTGGTTATCAAAAGCTCATAGTGCTTGTCCAAGTTCAATTAGTGCCCTTTTATCAGGGGTAATAGTTAAAGTATATGTATATGTTTTTATAAGATTATTCTGGAATGTAATTGGCTTTGATGTTTTAGTGGCAGCTGGTTTAGACCATATAATTTTGGTTATAGCTTTAATATCTAGTATTATAGGACATGTGATGGCTTTATATGAAAATGATATTAAAAGAACTTTGGCTTATTCTACAGTTGCAAACCTTGGTCTAATTATTGCAGTTTTGACTATAAACACTAAGTTAGCTTTATTAGCTGGCCTATTGCATGTTTTAAGTCATCTGTTAATGAAGGTCTCTTTATTTACAGCTACTGGTTATATACTTCAGTTTACCCCGAGTCATAAAAGAGAAGATATAAAAGGTGTAGCATATAAGAATATGTTAATTTTCGTTGGCTTTACAATCGTGGCAGGAGGTATGATTGGTTTACCACCAATGATAGGTTTTGCTAGTAAGTGGTATATTTTAAAAGCCTTTATGACTGATGGTTATCACCTAGCTGCAATTATAGTATTAATAGGCAGTATTTTTGCATTTGTTTATTATATTAAATATATCATTACCGGGTTTAAAAAGATGAGTTTAGGTCCTCCTGATAAGTTCAGGTTGATTTTAACCGTTTTTTATAGAGAACAAGTTGTTACTGATATTGCTCTCTTTTTTGTTATAGCTGTATTAATTACAGGCATATTTTTTAAGGTGATTTTTGGCCCGATTGAAGGAGCTGTAGAAGTCATGCAAAATTCTAACTTTTATATTGATTATATATTAAATATTTAATATAACATTATAGATCTGTCAGGGGGTTAATATTTTGGAAGTTTTAATTTTATTATTGATAATTGTTCCACTTTCAACAGCAATTTTAATCCCATTAGTTGACATTATAAAAAAAGATATTAGAAAATATTTGGTGCTCCTGGGGGCATTTTTAGAGTTTTTCATCTTTTTTTTACTTATAGTTAATAATTTAAGTAAAATAAAAGATGGTAGTCTTTTTTTAAAGTATTATCTGGGTGGATGGCTTCCTCCGTTAGGAATAGTTTTGACTATGGATATGTTATCATTTTATTTTTCAGCCTTAGTCACTTTTGCAGTGCTATTTGCAATAATCTATTCTATCGGATATATAGGTCATCATGAAGGTAAATATTATGTTTTAATTTTTTTATTATGGTTTGCTATGCAGGGGATAATATTAACCGGTGATTTGTTTAATTTTTATGTGTTTATTGAGCTGATATTGGTTTCGTCTTCTGCTTTAATTGCTTTTAACCGAAATAGGCAAGCCACAGAAGCTGCCATTAAGTATATGGTTTATGGAATAATTGGTGGATTGTTTACTTTTGTAGGTGTTTTATTGATATATTTCAATGTGGGAACTTTAAATTTTGCTGATATCCATAATAATTTATCACTTATTTCCTATGAAACCAAAAGTTTTATTGCTATATTTTTCTTGATAGGGTTTTCAATAAAGTTAGGTATATTTCCGTTTCATTTCTGGGTTGCTAAAGCGCAAAGTGCTGCCCCCAGCCCGATCAGTGCCCTTTTATCAGGAATTGTAGAGAAGATATATATCTATGCTTATATAAGAATATTTTGGTTTATATTTGGTTTTAATGTATTACAAGAGATGGGAATTAATAATATAATAATTTATGTTGCACTTATTTCTAGCATGATCGGCCATCTTTTAGCTTTATATGTAGATAATGTTAAAAAGATGCTTTCCTATTCCACGATAGGTCATTTGGGAATTATGATAGCGGTTTTAACGATAAATACAAGGTTGGCTTTATTAGCGGGCCTCTTACATGTTTTAAGCCACCTTTTAATGAAAATATCATTATTTACATCAACAGGCTATATATTACAATTTACTCCTGGGAATAAAAGAGAAGATCTAAAAGGTGTGGCATATAAGAATATGATGATTTTCACTGGTTTTATCATTGTGGCTGGAGGTATTATAGGTTTGCCTCCTATGATAGGTTTTTTTAGTAAATGGTTTTTGTTAAAAGCTTTCTTAGCAGAAGATTTTTATCTAGGGGCCTTAATTTTAATAATTGGTAGTATTTTTGCTATTGTATATTATATAAAATATATCATTAGTGGCTTTAAAAAAGTAAGTATAGGTCCTCCCGATAAGTTCCGCCTTATTTTGACTGTATTTTATCGTGAACGAATTGTAAAAGATGTTGCCTTATTTTTTATAATAGCTGTATTAGTCACTGGGATTTTCTTTAAAGTTATTTTAGGGCCTGTGGAGGAAGTCGTGAATGTAATTCAGAATCCTTCTATATATATACAATCAATACTGGGTGGTCAAACATAAAAAGAATAAGAAATATTAAACATTAGGCAAGTGATAAATGTGCATAACATACTTATATTATTAATCATAATTCCATTTTTTACAGCTTTTTTAATACCCTTAATTGATAAATGGAAAAAAGAGAAAAGAAAAATATTAGTTATTAGTGCTAATATAATTGAAATATCTTTATTTATTAGTTTTATTCTTGTTAATATTGGAAAAATAAAAGAGGGTATTTTTTATCTTGAATATAATTTAGGAGGCTGGCTACCTCCTTTAGGAATAATGATAAAAACAGATATGCTTTCCTTATATTTTTTAGTATTAGTTAATTTTTCAATGTTTTTATTGATTTTTTATTCAATTGGGTATATAGGCCATCATGAAGGTAAATATTATGTTTTAATATTTATAATTTGGGGAGCTATCCAGGGTATATTAGTTACTGGTGATATATTTAATTTATATGTAATGCTTGAACTTATATTAATTACTTCTGCTCCACTTATTGCATTTAAAAGAAATATAGAAGGCACGGAAGCAGCCATAAAATATATGTTTTATGGTATTATGGGTGGATTGTTTATATTTATTGCGATTATTTTAATCTATTTTAACTTAGGTACCTTAAACTATAATGAAATTTCAGTAAATTTTAATATGATTCCCATACATCTTCAAAATATTATAGTAGTGTTTTTCTTAATTGGTATTTTTATCAAAATTGGTATATTTCCTTTACATTTTTGGGTTGCTAAAGTACAAAGCGCTGCCCCCAGCCCGATCAGTGCTTTTATTTCAGGTGTGTTAATAAATGTTTATATATATGATTATTTAAGAATATTTTGGGATGTGTTTGGATTTGAAGTTTTAGAGAATCTAAAATTAGATTTGTTAGTTATAATTATTGCAATTTTATCAAGTTTAATAGGACATATCTTAGCTTTATATGAAGAAGATATTAAAAAAATATTAGCGTATTCTACAATAGGTCATTTAGGAATAATAATAGCTACATTAACTCTTAATACAAGACTGTCACTTATTGCTGGCTTATTTTATGTAACGAGCCATTCCTTAATGAAGATTTCATTATTTACTACAAGCGGATATCTAATCCAACATACTCCCACTAATTCGTTAAAAGAATTCAAGGGAGTAGCTTATGAAAATATAATTATTTTCAGTGGATTTATAATAGTAGCATTAGGTATGGTTGGTTTTCCACCTATGATTGGGTTTATAAGCAGATGGTATACAATTAAATCTTTTATTCAATCAGGTTATTTTATACCTCCTCTTATTATAATCTTTGGCAGTTTATTTGCTTTTGTTTATTATGTTCGGTTTATAATTAATGGCTTTAGAAAAGTTCATTTAGAAGAAACTGATGATTTTACTTTAGTGTTATCTATTTTATATAGAGAAAGATTAGTAAAAGTAATTGCAATTACTTTTGTAATATCTGTTTTGATTTCTGGCTTGTTTTTTAAATTTCTTTATATCCCAATTAATAATGTGGTTAACATTATTTTAAGTCCAGTTTTATCTATTTTTATCTTGTAGGGAGGTTACTATGTTAACAGAACTGTTTATTGAAAATTTTGAAGTTAACAAATTAAATATGATGTTTGTTTTAATAGGAATTATAATAACAACAGTTTCATTATTATCTACTCGTGATTATACCTATGAGCATAGAGATTGGTTTAATTTGAGTATTTTAATTTATACCATTAGTTTTGTTATGATAATTTTAACGAATAACTGGATAATATTTATGATCGGTTGGGAGTTAGTTACAATCACCACATTTGCTATGTTACTTTGGGGTGGTAATAAGATTGCTAGGATATATTTAATTATCCAGTTTATTGGAAGTAATTTTTTATTATATGTTATATTAGTAATTATGAATGCAGGCTACACTAAGATTGGACCCATTGATAATTTTAATTTACAACTGCTTTTAATAATTGGAGTAGGAGTTAAAAGTGCCATTATTGGTTTACACTTTTGGCTACCAATTGTTCATTCAAGAGCTCCTTCTCCTGTAAGTGCAATTTTATCGGGTTGGGTTGTTAAATTGGGCTTTGTGTTATTATTAAAAACAGTAATAACTGGGAATATAGTATTGTTCTATGCAGGGATAGCAATGGTAATTTATGCTGGTATTCAGGCTATCTTAGCAACTGATTATAAAGTTTTATTAGCATTTAGTACAATTAGTCAATTAGGATTTGTAGCTATTGGAATTGGTAGTGGTAATACCTATGCCTATTGGGGGAGTGTACTACATATTATTGTGCATGGATTAGCTAAAACCAGCCTCTTTTTAGGTAGTGGTTATTGGATTAAGAAAATTAAAAGTAGAACTATTTATGATTTTAAAAATGGCTGGTATAAGGATAAACTCAATTCGGTTTTAACAATATTGGGCTTATTAGTTTTAGTTGGTTTTCCTTTTATTGCAGGTTATAATAGTAAAACATTAGTTAAATACGCTGCTGGAGATGGTTTGTTTTTCACATATCTATTTCATTTATTAAGTATCTTAACCTATATTTATGTATTTAGGTTCTTAAAATGGGGAATTTTCAATTTAGATCATGATGAAGAGATTGATCAAGAAGTTAAATATATTGAAGGCAATACATTATTTTCAATAGGTTTACCAATTATAATAATTTTAGTTATAGGATTTGTAAGTAATTCATTAATAGGTATTAATTATACAGATTTTCATTTATTGGAGGGTTTGATAAAAAATAGTGTATATATTATTATTGCCTTAAGTTTTCTAAAATTAACAAATTGGGCTTATGTTGAAGAAAAACCGGTTCCTTCCATGGATCTATTTTTGATAAAAATGAAAAATTGGTACCGAATTATAACAGGAAAAGAAAAAGTGAAAACTCTTGAAGTTGATATGGAAAATCAAATTTACAATATCTTAATAAATATATCAAAATTCGTTTATAAATTATTACCTAAAAAAATACAGAGTCAATTACTTTTGATTCCAATTGTAGTATTACTCTTATTACTTTTTGTTTAAAAATAACAAAGGAATTACCGAACATCTTGACATTAAATAACAATTAACTTATAATGATTAATAATTGAAATATCTATATTAACAATAAAAGATATTATTAATGAAAATTTTAACAAAAGGAGTATTTTCTTATGGCTGAAGAAGTATTATTAACAGAAAAAGGTTATCAAAAACTAGAAGAAGAACTAGAAAGATTAACAACAGAAAAAAGAAGAGAAGTTGCAAAACGAATTAAAGTAGCACGTGAATTCGGAGATATTAGTGAAAACTCTGAATATGATGATGCCAAAAATGAACAGGCATTTGTGGAAGGAAGAATTAAGGAAATAAAACAATTAATTGATAATGCAAAAGTAATAAAAGATGATGAAGTAAGTGATGATAAAGTAAATTTAGGTACTACAGTAAGACTTCATAATTTAGATGAAGATGGTTATGTTACCTATAAATTAGTAGGAACTGCAGAAGCTGATCCGCTTAAGCATAAAATATCCAATGAGTCTCCGATTGGCAAAGCCATATTGGGTAAAACTGTGGGAACAAAAGTGGAAGTTAAGGTTCCTAAAGGCACTATTAATTATGAAATAATATCTATTGAAAAATCCAGTGAATAAGAAAGAGGGATAGAATGTCTGAAGAATTTGAAAAAGATTTAAATAAGCTAATGAAACAAAAAATAGAAAAAATGGAAGATTTTAGAGAACGCGGTATCAAAAATTTCGCTAAAAAATATGAAGTAGATACTTATGCAGAAGAAATTAAAGAAAACTTTGAAGAATTCGAAGAAAACAAAGTAAAAATGGCCGGCCGCTTAATGGCTTTAAGAACACATGGAAAAGCAAGTTTTGCTGATATCCAGGATATGTCCGGCAAAATGCAGTTATATGTAAAAGTAGATTTAATAGGTGAAGACAGATATGAATTATTTACAGAATTAGATATGGGAGATATTATTGGTTTTGAAGGTGAAGTATTTAAAACTAATAGAGGTCAAATTTCTGTTAAAGTTAAAAATTTCAGCTTATTAACAAAGTCAATCAGACCATTACCTGAAAAATTCCACGGGTTAAAAGATAAAGAAATGAGATATCGTCAAAGATATTTAGATCTAATAATGAATCCGGAAGTAAAAGATACTTTTGAGACTAGAAGTAAAATAATTAGAGCTTTTAGAGATATATTAGAAGAAAAAGATTTTTTAGAAGTAGAAACTCCTATGATGCATCCCATACCAGGTGGAGCAAATGCAAAACCATTTGTTACCCATCATAATGCTTTAGATATGGAACTGTATTTAAGAATTGCGCCTGAACTTTATCTGAAAAGATTAATTGTGGGTGGTTTTGATAGAGTATATGAGATCAATAGAAACTTTAGAAATGAGGGTATGTCATATAAACATAATCCTGAGTTTACTACCTTAGAACTTTACCAAGCCCAAGCAGATTATCATGATATGATGGATATAACAGAAGAATTAGTTGTTGAGTCAGCTAAGGAAACTCTTGAAACCACTAAAATTTCTTATCAAGGACAGGATATTGATCTTAGTATCCCCTGGAAACGTATTTCTATGAAAGAATTAGTAAAAGAAAAAACTGGTTTTGATTATGATGAATTTGAAGATGCAGCTGCTGCTTATAAAAAAGCAGAAGAACTTGGCGTTAAGATAGAAGAAAAAGATTTATCTAAAGGTGAAGTGTTGTATGAAGTATTTGAAAACTTAGTGGAAGAAGATCTAATTCAACCTACTTTTGTCATGGATTATCCAATTGAGGTATCACCTTTAGCTAAGAAGAAAGAAAATAATCCCAATTTCACCTATAGATTTGAAGCATTTATTAATGGTTGGGAAATAGCAAATGCTTTTAGTGAGTTAAATAATCCATTTGAACAGGAGAAAAGATTTGAACATCAGATGGAACAGAGGGAAGCTGGTGATGAAGAGGCTCAGATGATGGATAGAGATTTCATTAGAGCTTTAGAATATGGTATGCCACCTACTGGTGGACTTGGTATCGGTATTGACCGACTTATAATGCTAATGACCGATTCAAGATCAATCCGAGATGTGATATTATTCCCAACAATGAGACCAGAACAAAAATAAATATATTAAAGAAAGTAAAAGCCAGAGTTGTTTGCAACTCTGGCTTATTTAATAGCTATCTATTTAAATATATGATTTTTTGTTTTAGTATAGCTATTACAACATAACAAACAATCAGAGATGGTACAATAAAACTACCATTATATATTATTGAATAGATCCACACATTTGTGTCTTCGGGAGCATATTGTGAGAAAAATACAACTCCTGAAAGAACATGAGTTACAAATCTTAAAAATCCACCAAATAAAAGTGCCAATATTATATAGATATTAATTTTTTTATCTTTATATTTTTTAACCTGGTCTTTAAATAGTCCTGCTATTCCTAATAACATGTAAGGTAAAGGATAGTCTAAGATAATCTGAATAGGATGAATTATATAAGGATTGAAAGCTAATTGCAATAATCCATAGACAAAACCTGCTAATAATCCTTCCTTTAGACCCCATCTTAATGCTATAATTAAGATAGGTAGCATTTCTAAGCTAACTGAACCACCTTGTGGCATCTTCCATAAAGGAAGAAAGTTAAAAATCACTGCTAGTGCGACTGCGACTGCAATTTCTGTAATTGCTCTAAGACTTATTTTCATAAAAAAACCCTCCTAATTTTAATTGGAGGAACAATACTGAGTAAATGTTCCCTGCGCCTGCATTACCAGGATCAGGTGTTGTGGGTCGATGTGTAATACATCCTCTCAGCTGCTTGCTCCCCAGTTTACATTATTAATAATTCTATTTAAGAAGTTAAAATCCTTTAAAATTAAAAAAATTATTTAAAAAAGAGGTGGTATAGTTTTGAAAATATTAGTAGCCCCTGATTCTTTTAAAGGTTCTCTAACAGCCTTAGAAGTCGCTATATCAATAAAAAATGGTATAAAATCTTTTTCAAAAGAGATTGAAGTAGAGATACTTCCCTTAGCTGATGGAGGAGAAGGTACTGTTCAATCTTTAGTTGATGCAACGAATGGAGAAATTATTAATAAAAAAGTTACGGGACCTCTAGGTCAAAATGTTAATGCTTTTTATGGTATACTTGGGAATGGCCAAACAGCAGTTATTGAAATGGCCTCTGCTTCGGGTTTACCACTAGTTCCGGAAGAAAAAAGAGATCCCACGAAAACAACTACTTATGGTACTGGTCAATTAATTAATTCAGCATTAGAGCATGATGTAGATGAAATTATTATTGGTATAGGTGGTAGTGCTACTACAGATGCAGGAGTAGGGATGGCTCAAGCCTTAGGAGTTAAATTTTTAAATAAAAAGAATGAAGAAATAGATTTTGGAGGGGGATATTTAAAAGAAATTGAAACAATAGATATAAAAGGAATAGATAGTAGAATTAAAAATACTAAAATTAGGGTAGCTTGTGATGTCGATAATCCTCTTTTCGGTAAAAATGGAGCTGCCTATGTTTATTCACCTCAAAAAGGAGCAGATAAAGATACAGTAAAAAAGTTAGATGAGAACTTAAGACATTTTAATAAAAAGGTCAAGGAATATCTAGGAAAAGATGTGAATGAAATTCCAGGGGCTGGTGCTGCAGGTGGTTTAGGAGCTGGGTTGGTTGCTTTTTTAGATGCGGAATTAGAAACTGGTATCGATATAATTTTAGATACAGTGAATTTTGAGAATAAATTAAATAATGTTGATCTAGTAATAACTGGGGAAGGTAGGTTGGATGGGCAGTCAATATATGGTAAGACTCCGATTGGTGTAGCAAAACGAGCTAAGAAATTTAAAATACCTGTAATTGCTATAGCAGGTTCATTAGGAAAAGGTGTCAAAAAAGTTTTAGATTATGGTTTAGACTCATATTTTAGTATTATTGATAAGCCTGATAACTTAAATTCAATAAAAGAAAAAAGTAATGAACTTCTAAAAAATACTAGTGAACAGATTATTAGAACATTTTTATTGAGGAAATAATAAAATAAGTATATTTAATTTGCAATCAGTACTAAATAATATTTATAATAATTATAGAAGGAAAAATATAAAAATTGGGGGTATAATAATGTATAAAAAATTAGAAGTAAAAAGTTCAAGAAGAAATGATATGGTTGATATAACTAATCAAGTACTTAATTTCATAAAAGAATCAAATGTTCAAGATGGTATTTTAATTATTAATGTTTTACATACTACTGCTGCTGTTACTATAAATGAGAATGCTGATCCAGATGTTAAAAAGGATATAATAAATGAATTTGCAAAACTTATACCAAAACATGATAACTATAAACATATAGAAGGTAATGCAGATGCACATATAAAAACAAGTATCATGGGTAATAACGAAACAATAATAATAAAAAATGGAAGATTAAAGCTTGGTAGTTGGCAGGGAATATTCCTTTGTGATTTCGATGGACCAAGAACAAGAACGGTTATTTTAAAAATAATGGAAGATTAATCAAATTTCCCCTTGACATAGCGGGGGTTAGCTGATAAGATATAAAATGTCGCTGAGGGAAAAAGGCAGAAAAAAAGAGGCCGAAAAAATTCCTTGACAGCGGCCGCGAAAAGTGTTAATATAATTTCGCAGTAGAGAAATAGAACCTTGAAAAGTGAACAGCAGACCCTGACAGTTCTTAATAAGTTTCAAGTTAAGAATTATCAAATTTTCAATAGCGAGCAAAGTTTTTAGCTATGGAAATAACTTTTCATCTATTAAATGGAG